>WLWD01006331.1_pt1 | contig 18978 bp, 12 predicted proteins | sample 6712731 | NCBI WGS metagenome assembly WLWD01 (sample SAMN12718690, study PRJNA576275) | sponge metagenome | isolation source: marine sponge | host: Mycale hentscheli | place: New Zealand: South Island, Marlborough, Capsize Point | collected 2014-11-01
ATGTCAGACATTCTGGGTGGTGTGGAGGGAGATGGAGGGCATCTAGATGTCAGACATTCTGGGTGGTGTGGAGGGAGACGGAGGGTATCTAGATGTCAGACATTCTGGGTGGTGTGGAGGGAGATGGAGGGTATCTAGATGTCAGACATTCTGGGTGGTGTGGAGGGAGATGGAGGGTATCTAGATGTCAGACATTCTGGGTGGTGTGGAGGGAGATGGAGGGCATCTAGATGTCAGACATTCTGGGTGGTGTGGAGGGAGATGGAGGGTATCTAGATGTCAGACATTCTGGGTGGTGTGGAGGGAGATGGAGGCATCTAGATGTCAGACATTCTGGGTGGTGTGGAGGGAGATGGAGGGTATCTAGATGTCAGACATTCTGGGTGGTGTGGAGGGAGATGGAGGGTATCTAGATGTCAGACATTCTGGGTGGTGTGGAGGGAGATGGAGGGCATCTAGATGTCAGACATTCTGGGTGGTGTGGAGGGAGATGGAGGGCACCTGTGATAACTGCATAACTTGTTGTGGTTTTTTGTTTGTTTTGTTTCTTGTTGTTGTTGTTTTTTTTGCTTGTTGTTATCATTTTGTCCCAGGTGCACCCTTTGTTTTAAACCTAGTTTGGAGGGAATTCTACAACAAGATATCCAGGTTTCTTAATGAGAATGAACTGCTCTATTTACTGACCACTCCCATCAACCACACCTACTTTTCATTTTGCAGCCGAGAAGTCCCGAGGACTATCGACTGACTCTGCGGGTGCCTGACAACTGTACGGCTTCCGCCTGCTCCATATTTGTCGGCATTGATACCAACAACATCAGCTCCCAGTTCTTGGATATTTATATGGAGGCGGAGACTACCTCGTGGGTTGCTGTGGGTTTCACGCTTTCCAGGAACATGGTAAGGATAGATAGGTGTAGAAAACAACGCAACCAGTGTCAATTGTGAGCGACCATTAGCATTTATCAAATTTTAAATTGTAACCATTAATGTGAACTTAGCTAGCTAGTTACTGCACACAGTGCACAGTATTTAGTCCATCATCAATTGTTCGTAATGGTATCTAAGTGGCCCCGCCCACTTATGGGTGTGTCCTACTGTCATATACATAGCTTAATACAGGAGCTGAGAAGCATGCATTTAGTGACGTAAACTTCATTGTTACATGTCGTGCGTAATTGAGATGTAACATGTTCGTGTGCGCGTGTGCTCGTGTAGTTCAGCGCTGACGTACTTGGCTGTAACTTGGACCCTGCCACTGGCATGGTGCAAGCCTTGGACACCTGGAATCCCCCCATGACAACCCGTAACAACGTGCGAGACAACATGCAAGACGTCACTCTCTTCAGCTCCAACTCCACTAACGGACGGATTTCTTGCACGTGAGTTTTTGTGGGTGTGGCTAGAATAAAAATTGGGGTTTCTCTTGTCACAGCAGCACTCACTGTTCACTTAAATTGTCTTTGGAGTTACTGGCATATGAACGGGTAAGATAAGACGTTAGGCTTGTGAGCCTTCATCAGTCATTTATCGACTATTTGAATTAAAATTGTAAATAAGGAATAAATAACAGCATTGAAAGACACATGGCTGCTATTCTCACAAAACTGGAGTTCAAATATAGTTTCACGTGCACAATGGTTGTTACAACATTTTAGAATCTTCTCTTCAATTATTATTATTTTCTCATGTCTGTGACATGTGTTGGGTTGTCATGGTTACAGATTAGCCCGCTATATTCCCGGGAGTGTCAATGAGATAGGAAACAATCCAGAAGATTTGAACTTGAACAACAACTACTTCATTCTATATGGAGTCGGCTCTGCCACGCCCAGATCTAACGCCCTGGTGGTCCACAACACGGGACCCGGCAACCCGCGTGCCACTGCAGTCACCGTCAATCCAGTCACAGACAATCAAAACGCTCTGGTGAGTAGCGTCGGCCGGGGGCAGATTGTAGGTTGTGGGCGGGGCAAGTTTTATAGAATGGGTGTGGCTTTACTAACTGTTGGTATGCACTGTTTATTCTCTAAGACTGTAAACAAAATACATGGAAAATATTTACCAAATGAGATTGATTTAAAAACTATCACATTGTTTTGTGGGTGGGGCTGGCTTTTTATCATAACATAAATGTGCATTCTTTTATTTTGTTGTTGTTTGTTGTTTGTTGTTGATTTCCCAATGTTTAGAATCCAACGACTGGCATTCCAGCAGGCGTGGTGCAACCAGTAAGTTTGATCCCTAGCCCTAGCCTTAGCCCTAGCCCTAGCCCTAGCCCTAGCCCATTCCAGCAGGCGTGGTGCAACCAGTAAGTTTGATCCCTAGCCCTAGCCTTAATCCTAGCCCTAGCCTTAGCCCTAGCCCTAGCCCTAGCCCTAGCCCTAGCCCTAGCCCATTCCAGCAGGCGTGGTGCAACCAGTAAGTTTGATCCCTAGCCCTAGCCCTAGTCCTAGTCCTAGCCTTAGTCCTAGCCCTAGCCTTAGTCCTAGCCCTAGTCCTACCCTAGCCCTAGTCCTAGTCCTAGCCTTAGTCCTAGCCCTAGCCTTAGTCCTAGCCCTAGTCCTAGTCCTAGTCCTAGCCCTAGTCCTAGTCCTAGTCCTAGCCCTAGCCTTAGTCCTAGCCCTAGCCTTAGTCCTAGTCCTAGCCTTAGCCCTAGCTGGTACACCTAACCCTTCATTTTGTCAAGCGGATACAAAATGTGAACTACGAATGAGTCCGTGATTGTTTTGAGCATCTTTCAAAGATGGTGGGTTTGATCACTATATAAGCCTCTAGAGTTAGCTTTTAACCGTCAGTTTCACAAATAAAACAGGGCAAGCAGCATATGGGTGGAGCCTCGCTGAACTTTTCACATGTATAATTCAAGTTCTATTTTTTAATAAGACCATAGAATTGCATACCAGTCTTTATCTTGCTGCTGTTTGCCGCAAATTACTTCTCATTTTCATCCTCTAGAATCGTGACCCGGCTAACTACCGTCTCTCCATGAGAAACCCGAGTGGGTGTGACCCCGCCCAGTGCGACATATTCGTGGGTATCGATACTAACACCGGCAACAACCAGTACTTGGACATCACCATACAGGGCAACGCCCAGGGATGGGTTGCCGTGGGATTCTCGGACACGGCCAACATGGTGAGGTGCATGTGACATGAAGAGGTGCAATGTTTGGAATGTTAACGAACTCATTGAGTTCCAGCTGCTAGTCCGCAATTGAGTTCCAGCTGCTAGTCCGCATCTTTAATTAATTTAATTTGTAAAAATAATTGGATATAAAACTGAATACAAATCAGCCGAATTGATAAATAGAACTTTTTTGTGTGATAATTATATATTTGTATTTGTGACCAATAAAATAATAAATATGATTAATAAGTAATTAATAAACTAGTGGTGTGCTTGAGCACAAATGGCGAGCGAGCCTTAAACTACACTATTGTTAAATGATTGATTTTAACAACTAACACTCAAGCTACTAAAATAAAGTCGAGTTTTTAAATTACGTATATGTAGTATTCAGTGCCATAGTAACCGCTGAATTGAAAAAGAAGCAACAAAATCAAGTCACGTTATTTAAAATTTTCTTTGTCATATTCTTAGTAGTAGTTGTAATGCACAATACTTTCACACAACTGAACATACCTACGCAAGACTTACCTTCGTGGTTAGTCTAGTGGACAATGAATTTTCAAGTATATACTGTTGAGTAGGGCTTATATAACTGTGACAAATAGCGTATTAACTTACCACCGCCACTAACTCGAATAGAAATGGAGCTCCCATAAGTTTTTGAGTTTTAACTGCACCCTCAAAACAATTCAAAGCTGTAAGCAATTCAATTTCTAAGGTGATACGGGTAATGATCGCTAAACCAGGGATTCTGTTTAGTGAAGTTTGGGACGGGGTTGAACATGGAGCGAACACAAAAATACGCGAGGGTCAAAGTACAAAATGACATACGTACGTCCACACATATGTGAGCGGGTCTGGGAAAAGGGACCTTATGGCGCAAAAATTGAAATTGAGATATAGGCTCCAGAAGTAAGTCATCGGAAATATTCTTTCTTTCTCCTATTTTTGTTTTTTGCAGAATTAGTCTTAGTGACCCTTACTCTACGTCTATGCCAAATGTCAAAACAACTTAAAGACCCCAAGCGTGCGGTGGAAAGACAAGCTACTTTTTGTTCTCTCTCGTTCTCGAAGTACAATAAACGGGGGATGGGCGGAGTTTCAAAGAAGCAGCTAAAAAAAAGGGCATAGCTTTGAGACTATTGCATGCACTCTTCAACTTACCTCTGGCTGAAAGTTTACTGCTACAGTGAATAGAGTAGCCAAGAATTCCGACAAGACAGGCCGTGAGACGCTTTGAAAGCTAAAAAGAACTCTACGCAAACTTCGTTAGTCGCCGTTAAAAAGCGGCTGTACGATTGAATTGCGTATGCGGAGTACGCCGTTAAGTATACGGAAACGTTAATTATACCGGAAGTGGAAATTCAATTTATGTTTTCTCGATTTCTAGTTCAATTGCTTTGCTGAATACAGCCCAGTTCAACTGCCAGTTTCTCTGCACGTCGAAGGTTTTACCCTCCAGTATTTTAGCACTAAGTTGAGATAAATTGTAGCTTTTTATTAGCATAAAAAACTCAATTTTTTTGGTTTGCTCCATAAGGTCCCTTTTCCTAGACCCACTCACATATATATAAACAAACTAACATCCCCGATTTTCAATTGTGTTACCCCTGAGAGTGTCTCGCTCGCCAATAATAGAATTAGTAGATAAATAAATTATAAAACTACAGTGTTCTTTGTTAGATTGTTTTTTATAATCCTTCAGTGTGTATGTGTATGTGTGATCACATTCTCTTTCCGTCTCTAGCTTTCCGCGGATGTCATGGGATGCAGTGTCAGTCCAGACTCAAATATGGTGCAGGTACTGGACACCTGGAATCTGGATCAGGGACGTGGGAATGTGGCTGACAATATCCCAGACACGTTCCTATTCCAGGGCGTTAGAAACGGGCCACGCCTCTCATGCACGTAAGATGTATTCTAACTAGCTATTTGAATATATAGTGAAGGAAGGGGCCAAGAGGGTGTGGTTAGCAAGAGGGTGTGGTTAGTTAATAATGTTGTTGTTGTTTTTTTTCCATCAATTTTATTATTTTAAGCATTCCTTGTGTGTCTGGCACCATGGCAGCATTTCATCTAGTCCAAACAGCTGCATTGTACAAGCTGGTCAGAGCAAGCTAAGGGGAGTGGCTTGCAGTCCAGAGTATTAACTTCAAACATTATTATCAAGTTCTGGCCCTTCATAAAAACTAGAACGAACCATTTTTTCTCAATCAAAGGGTCTAAACAAAACCAAAGGTATAAAAAAAGTGAATATAATATCTTAGTTGTCGCCAGGGAATCGAACCTAGGACCCCTGGCTGTAGCCGCCATCCAGTGCTCTACCACTAGCTACGACAACCCACGATCTAAGCCAAGGGTCCTGGGTTCGATTCCTCGGCGACAACTGAGATTTTTTTTCACATTTTACCTTTGCTTCTCTTAAACCCCTTCAATTGAGAAAGTTTCATTCAAACTTAGTTTCTAGTAAACTTATTTAAATGGTCTTCCATTTGGTTGTTGTATTCAATCTACACTGTAGTTATTGTAGCTATGGCAGAATCAGTAATACAAGCTAGTCAGTCGAAAGCAAGCTACCTCTTTTTTTTTTTTTTTTTTTTTTTCCCCTCAGATTCTCTCGGCTGATTGCCGGTAGTGACACGACAGGAGCCACCGTGCAGGACCTTGACCTCAACAACCCGTTCTTCGTTATGTTCGGTGTGGGTCCCACGGCCGGTGCTACCAGTTTCCCCGCACACAACCTCGGAGTCGGGAACAACCCCACCGTGACGGGTGGGCGTGTCAATGCAGTGACGGACTCAGGCGACGTACAGGGAGATCCCACTCGCGAGATGCTGATCAGAGCGCACGGTATCTTGATGATCATTGCCTGGCCGGTAATGGCCGTGACTGCCATCTTCTTCGCAGCCTGGATGCGACCAGCACTGCCCAACGGGCAATGGTTCCAAGTTCACCGCATCCTCTTATTAGGATCCATTCTCATAGGGGTCATCGGGTTCATACTCATTTTCGTCGCCAACAAAAACAACAGTCCCCCGGGGCTTATAACTCTGGGATCTTCCAACGTAAGACATGATCTATCGATTGTTGTTATTGTTGTGATATGGTTGTTGTTTGTTGTTTGTTGATAGCCTGTAGGCACCGCCCACTATGTGTTCGGGATTGTGATCATGTTCCTCCACATGCTGAATGTGAGTTACAGAGTCAACTGTTGGGGCAAGATATGGACTGAGGACTGATTTTGGGAAAATGTAGGATATACTGACTATGAAAGGAAGCTAGATTGCTTTTTATCTGTGCCATTGATAGACCGTAAACTTTCGTTCATTTGCACCAATTATCACTCACTTTTAAGTACAAAACTTTATATCATAAGAGATCCAGAGAGGTTAAAAACAACAACAACAAAATGACAGCAACTATCAATGGCAGAAACTCTTTCGTACTTTTTATTACTGAAGTGTCAAACAAGTAGGTAAAGTATCACTGCTTTGTAGACTCAGCGTAGCATACTTAGTTATTAGGCAAACAAGCCACGCCCACCTAACTAGGGTGAACAAGCCCCACCCACCTGATCAGCTCAAACATGACTTAAATGAATCATTCTCTTATAAAACTACTGTAGGTGAGATTGAAAGAGAAGCTATGAGCTAAGGTAATTGCAATGCTCAATATCTTCACTCATTTTTCTATTGTGTCTCTATTAGGAAGATATTATTTCGAACGTTTACGTAGTAACTATTGATAATCCAAAACGCTTTGATCTCTAGCTACAGATCTTCATTAATTTGTTCCAGTTTTTGTCCCACAGAGTTTTTTCAAAATCAAAACAATTTAGATTACTGAAGAAACAGTGTAAATGTTTCATACATCTATCTTATATTCCCCATTCATTCATTCATTCATCCATTCATTCATTCATTCTGTGGTGGTCTAACTTCCTCGTATATATTTTCCAGCCCCTCATTGCACTCTGCCGATGCAAGCCAGACGGAAAGAGGTAAGTGTTTCTTTCTCCATTTTCTAACAAACTTGTAACTTACAGTATGTCCATTATTTTTCTCTCCCCAGTCGCTGGATCTTCAACCTCATCCACGGCTCGTTCGTTGGCATGGTAGTGGAGTTGCTGGCACGTAAGTTACCAAAACATAATAATAGTAGAAACAGCAAAAGATTGTCCCCATAATGGAGTCTGATGTGTGAACTCTTGCTTTCACTGAGGTACTCTTGAGTTGCGTATACTGCATCCATGGCACTCAAAATAGTGATAACTACTTCCTTTTCTTTCTAAACTAGTGCTACATAGCCAATAGTATTATCTCTAGTTGTATCATTGGTTTTGTGGCGGCACAAAGTAAAAAATTAGAAATGATTCTTTATGCATGCGAACCTCCAAACTGAGAACAATTTAGGACCACGTGTTTCAGTTTACAAATCAGAGGTTGTTTGCTTTAAGAGGTGATAAGCATTACGTCTTCTTTAGGAGAGGGCAAGTGGGTGGAGCATTTGCTAGATAGAGGTGATTTGCTCGTTAGAGAGTTCACTATCAGAGGTTACACTGTATTCTTGATCAGTAAGTTCCGGAATATTTATGACGTATCGGCAGATGCGAGGGACTCCGGTATTCTTATTACAAGTTTTATCTGAATTAATTATAGACACATATTTACTAGGTCTTCATTATAATAACATATTCGTTTTTTAAAACTCTTTTGCAGTAATATAATTCATAACAAAGACATTTCAACTTTGTAAGATGTTCCAGTTTTGTTACGAATTACAAATTACAAATTACGAATAAAAAAAAAAAGTTTTTTTAAAATGATGTTTTTATCTCTTTGGTTTCAGTGACAAATGTAGGTATGGGTCTCTCCTTGTTTGGCAGTGCTCTGAGCAAGACAGGCATGGCCGTGTTATGGATCTACATCGGCTACATCGGGTTCTTCCTGGCCTTGACCTTCTTCCTCTTCCTTCTCTTCACAATCCTGGGCTACGTCTCCACGGGAGAAGGCAAGTGGCAAAGGGATGACCTCAATAGTTGACTATACAGTCACATGAGTAATCAGATGACTAGTCACATGACTAGTCACGAGAGACCAGAGGGAGAAGAAGTCTGTCTTTATGGGGAGACTAGATTATATTACAACTACGATAAAAGAGCTGTGAAGAGTCTTCAGTCAACAAACATCTACTTGCCATTCATTGTATATAAACAAACACAAACAAATGCTGAAGTGTGGAGCTTTAACAGTAGACAAGAAACAATAATTAAGCATAAATCATTCCACATATATTATTAAACAACTAATTAATTGACCTCAAATTGATGCCTCATGGTAAGGGTTTCATCAAGGCAACTAGATTAGATTTAAGGTTATGCTAATTATTTTTTTTATTTTTTTTTTCTTCCCCCCCCCCCCCCCCCCCCCCCCCCTCCCTTACTTCTCAGATAAGCGGACATTGGTGCCCTCCTTAGTGAAACCTCTAGTCTCCAATGACTCTTACACTCCAGCCAGTACTGTAGACAAAGGGGTGGAGCTAGCCGTCCCTGGGGCACCGGCAAACTCGGCTGGTGACAAAGAAATGAGCAAGCCCAAGCCTCCGTCCAAGGACGCTCCAATCCGCTGGTTCTCTCTCCTGGTCTATGCCGCTGTCATGATTCCGATCATGATCGTCCTAGTCATCCTGGTTGCCATATAAACCTCTGGTCGCCATGTCAACCTGAAATGATACTATGTAACTCCTTTAACTTGGAGCTGCCGATGTTGTTCTGATTTATTTATTAGAATTCATTTTTATTCTTTAATTTGTGTATAATGTGTAATAGTAATCATAGTAGTCCTCATGTTGGGGGTGGGTATGGTTTTTGTAAATACGACCTGAACACACCGACCACAGGGTTGGACCTAGAGGAGAGGGGCTAGAGGGGAGGGGCTGAACACACCTACCACAGGGTTGGACCTAGAGGGGAGGGGCTGAACACACCTACCACAGGGTTGGACCTAGAGGGGAGGGGCTGAACACACCTACCACAGGGTTGGACCTAGAGGGGAGGGGCTGAACACACCTACCACAGTGGTTGGACCTATAGAGGGGAAGGGCTGAACACACCTACCACAGTGGTTGGACCTAGAGGGGAAGGCTGAATGATTATTTAGTCACGGTACAGATTTACACAACTGAAACCGTTCCATTTGAGATAAGATCTGGCAAACTCTTCATGCATTTTCTGCCACAAAATACCATGTTGAACTTTGTAACATGCGCACAGAAGCACACAGTTTAATCATGAATATCATTAAATTTGCCCCCCTCCCTCCCCGATCTGACCTTGTACCTTAAGAAGAGTTGTGACACAATGTTGATGCAGAAACTAGGGAGGTCACTCACTGGAGGCTGGCAACAAGTATAAGTGAGCCACTTCAGAAACTTGCACCCTCTTGAACACCACCATACCATTGGTGGGACAAGCAGGCAGTACAAAGATAACAAACTTGACAAGCAGTGCTTCTTACAAGTCCAACTGATAGTCTTGTATCTGCAGCTACACCCAACAAAGCAGTTCTTATTAACTACACTCTAGCTTCCTCAACATCAACCCTTACTAGAATCAATTCAAGAACTCCACAGAGGAGAGTGTATTCAATAAAAGCTACAGCTTTCCAGCTGGCTGAGGTCAAAGGACTTCATTTGCAGCTGCTCTCATCACCAGCATAGTTTATTTCATATAAGTATAAAATAATGCAAAACATTATACAAACACAGTATAATACACATTTTAGCATTATAGTCATTATCAAAAAAGTACACATAAGCATTTGGCAGTAAGCAAGTCTATTAGAAACACTTTCACACGGAGATGGTGTAGGGATCTCCCACGGGGATTCCCCTGCGCGGCTTGTACTCGCCCGTGGGGCGTGACTTCATCTGGATGCAGTCGATGATGGGGCACACACTCACGCACAGAGTGCAGCCTGTGCAGTCCTTCGTCACGCGGGGGAGGTGTGTCTCGGAGTCGAAGGTGATGGCCTGGTAGCCGGAGTCATTGCAGATCATGTAGCATTTGCCGCAGTTCACACACATGTCCTCGTCGATCACCGCCACCACTTGTTGCGTGTTGTCGAGGCTGTTGTATGCTCCAATTCGAGGCAACGCCTTACCGATGACATCCTGGAGAGAGAAGAAGAGAGGGGAAAGTTAAAAAAAAAAAAAATAAATAAATAAATAAATTAATTAAAAAAAAAACAAAAAAAAAAAAAAAAAAAACCTAATTGGATTTGCTGCGGTAATAACAATACTATTGTATGTTACGTGTCACCTACTCAAAGCATTCAATAAAGACTCAAAGCAGCCAATAAAGACTCAAAGCAGCCAATAAAGCTCATCAAATGTGAGTTAGAACAACTGTGACCAAGTCCACTCGTGTTGTGTGCATGACATAAAAATACCGCAAATTATTATCACTCACTGCTGGAATGTGTGAGCACGCGTACCACGAACCTGTAGTTAGTGTGGAACGTGTGAATGTGTGAGCACGCGTACCACGAACCTGTAGTTAGTGTGGAACGTGTGAATGTGTGAGCACGCGTACCACGAACCTGTAGTTAGTGTGGAACGTGTGAATGGTTAGCCGCGTACCACGAACCTGTAGCTAGTGTGGAACGTGTGAATGTGTGAGCACGCGTACCACGAACCTGTAGCTAGTGTGGAACGTGTGAATGTGTGAGCACGCGTACCACGAACCTGTAGCTAGTGTGGAATGTGTGAATGTGTGAGCACGCGTACCACGAACCTGTAGCTAGTGTGGAACGTGTGAATGTGTGAGCACGCGTACCACGAACCTGTAGTTAGTGTGGAACGTGTGAATGTGTGAGCACGCGTACCACGAACCTGTAGTTAGTGTGGAACGTGTGAATGTGTGAGCACGCGTACCACGAACCTGTAGTTAGTGTGGAACGTGTGAATGTGTGAGCACGCGTACCACGAACCTGTAGTTAGTGTGGAACGTGTGAATGTGTGAGCACGCGTACCACGAACCTGTAGCTAGTGTGGAACGTGTGAATGTGTGAGCACGCGTACCACGAACCTGTAGCTAGTGTGGAACGTGTGAATGTGTGAGCACGCGTACCACGAACCTGTAGCTAGTGTGGAACGTGTGAATGTGTGAGCACGCGTACCACGAACCTGTAGTTAGTGTGGAACGTGTGAATGTGTGAGCACGCGTACCACGAACCTGTAGCTAGTGTGGAACGTGTGAATGTGTGAGCACGCGTACCACGAACGGTAGATAGTGTGGAACGTGTGAGAAGTTGTGAGCACGCGTACCACGAACCTTGTAGTTAGTGTGGAACGTGTGAATGTGTGAGCACGCGTACCACGAACCTGTAGCTAGTGTGGAACGTGTGAATGTGTGAGCACGCGTACCACGAACCTGTAGCTAGTGTGGAACGTGTGAATGTGTGAGCACGCGTACCACGAACCTGTAGCTAGTGTGGAATGTGTGAATGTGTGAGCACGCGTACCACGAACCTGTAGCTAGTGTGGAACGTGTGAATGTGTGAGCACGCGTACCACGAACCTGTAGTTAGTGTGGAACGTGTGAATGTGTGAGCACGCGTACCACGAACCTGTAGTTAGTGTGGAACGTGTGAATGTGTGAGCACGCGTACCACGAACCTGTAGTTAGTGTGGAACATGTGAATGTGTGAGCACGCGTACCACGAACCTGTAGTTAGTGTGGAACATGTGAATGTGTGAGCACGCGTACCACGAACCTGTAGTTAGGTGGAACGTGTGAATGTGTGAGCACGCGTACCACGAACCTGTAGTTAGTGTGGAACATGTGAATGTGTGAGCACGCGTACCACGAACCTGTAGTTAGTGTGGAACGTGTGAATGTGTGAGCACGCGTACCACGAACCTGTAGTTAGTGTGGAACGTGTGAATGTGTGGAACGTGTGAATGAGTGTACAAGTAAACCAATAGAGCGTGTGTGTAAATGTGAAACTGTGTGCCCAAGAGACGTCAGTGATTCAGTCTGGCGTAGCGCAGTGGGGCTGATAAAAGTGATTATAACTGAAAGACAGTTTAAATAATTTCACTTCCCATGCTTTACCAACAAACTTGGAAACATTGCACGAAATTACTACAGTTAATGAGGAAGACGGACCAGAAGATCAAGTTGGACAAGTAAAATATGTGCTTTCTTTCCTTCTCATTTCTTAAACCTTGGTTTAGAAGATGAATTAAACAAATAATTGACACAGACAATAACAGACTTCACAACACTAGCTACTGGGCATGCTCAGTTTGCTACAACACTAGCTACTGGGCACGCTCAGTTTGCTACAATTGGTGTCCATAACTTACCGATATTTTAGGAACGGGATGGCTGAGTTTGAAGGCTGGCCGGTGAACTTCTGGCACATACTCAGTGAGTGGGTTGATGGATTTCTTATAGGCAGCTATCTTCTCTTCTTTCTCCTTCAGGAATTCACCAAACTCTGGATACGTCTGGAAATAAAGAGACAGAAGGATATGGTAACCTACGACAAAATTCTGAATATCTTGAACTATGACATTGAACTATGACCTTGAACTATGACCTTGAACTATGACCTTGGACCCAGACCATCACAACCGACCGTGAGCTGCATCACAAGTGCATAGGATGTAATGATCTCATAACAGAGATCTACACACTGCGATGAGGACCGGAAACAAACTCTGCTACATCACCAGACATAGGCTCATGTGCAGAATCTTCTCTATTACTGACTTAAGTAATGTAGAACAATTTCTAAATATCACAGCCGACATAAAGCTGTTTTCAAACTGTCTACACACGCACACACTTTCTAAGTATTGCGGTAAACTTCAGATGTATTAATATGGTTTATTATAGTAAAATAAAATTAGAATGAAACTTTCTCACTTAAACCCAGGGCCACTGGTTTTAGCCACCAGTGCTCTAACCACTGAGCTACGACAACCCTCGACTTCAAAGACTCTCACATTTTTCCTTTATACTGTTGAGTAGTACCACTTGCTGCAGTCTCGTACTCAACAGACCACCAATTATGTGCCGTCAGAACACCTTTTCGGTGTCAACCGGAAACACCTCCCCCTCCGGAGAGGAGCCATAATTAGTGGATTGAAAAAGCTTTATCATCACAATAATCAAGTTCTGACCCTTCAGAAAAACTAGATTGAAACTTAAAGGGGTCTTAAGCAAAGCAAAGGCCTTCTCTTTAGATTCCTTTAAGTGAGAAAGTTCAATCTAGTTTTTATGAAGGGCCAGAACTTAATAATTAGTAAAATAAAATTGTTGGAATAAAAGCTTTAATTCCCATTCTGGAAAAAAACAAAACAAACGACAACAACAACAACAAACTATCTTGCAATTGTATACTCTCATTTCACACTTACTGAAATACATTCACAAATACAAACACAAACACACCAGACATAACCACACCTTTCATAACAGACGTAAACAAACCTTTCCAAGAACTTCTTTGATCTTGGGAGTGATGACCTTGCCTTTCTGATGTTTGGCAGTGGGCGGAGACTGCCCCACCCACTGGGACAGCTCATTGATGCCCTGCAGGTACAGCAAAGTCTTGAGTCCTGACACGTAGTCGTCTACCAGCGTGAAGTCCTGGTTGTGAATGGCACTACACACCTGCACACAAACAACAACATACAAATGAACAAAGACCAAGCAAACAAAAAAGACAATAAAAATATAATTGGTCATAAAATACCAAATAACACAAGCAAGGTAACTCCGCAAGTGCCAAAATCTTTAGATAGAGGCGAACATCAAGATTGTCGGCTTAAACAAGCTACGTATTTATATACACTTCAAACTGTGACACTGAGCTCAGCAGTCTTCTCAACCCCCTCCCCTCACCCTTTACCATCCTCTCCCACCACCCTTTACCATCCTCTCCCACCACCCTTTACCATCCTCTCACACCACCCTTTACCATCCTCTACCTAAACTGTCACATGAGTGTAGGACTCCCATTGTAACTATCCATACAGTGAGTCTTCCTTTGAGTTGTTTTTGTATTCTTTAATTTTTGCAATCTATTAATAGCTCGGTAGCATAAAATTGGCAATAAATTCATAAAATGTTTGAACCCATTGAACCCGTGAGTCTTCATCAGTTGTAACCATTTAAAAAATATAAGGCCATTAAAGAAAGATCTAAAAATTAGTAATGAAAATTATGACATCAGTTCTTGTGGTTGACCCTCCTCCCAACTGTATGGTGTCCCCCCACCTCTTTCCCTTGTTCCTTGCCTGAAGGCACAACACACACACACACCCTGTCCTCACCTGGACAACACTAGCCCCACACTGCAGGAACTGCAGCGCGGTGTCGGCAGACTCCACCCCTCCAGCGGCCATGATAGCCAGCCCTGGGATGTGGTTGCCGATGGAAGACACGTTCCTCAGCGCCACAGGCCTCACCGCTGACCCAGACATGCCCCCATATGTGGTACGCTGCTCTTTGCCGATGGCCGGCCAGGCATTGCTACTCGGCTTCAATCCCATCAAACCAGACACAGTGTTAATGGCAGTAACACCGTCTGCACCACCTGGTAAAGGGACATCAAACAGGTTAATACAAATTTGATAAAATACCTCACTTTCTCCTCTACTTGCTTTTAGCAGAACAAACAGCCCATAAAAAACAAAATTCTACGAACTCTTGAATTATTCAGTCATTCTTGGCTGAAATAATTATAATTATAGCAAATGTTCTCGCTAACAGCCAACAGTAAGCGTGCCCTTCAGTTATATTGCTGTTTACATTGTGTTTATTATATCACCACGGAGAGTTCGGCCTTTGACCCCTGAAGAGGACTTTGGTAAGAAGTCGAAACGTTGGGTTAAGTTTTAATTAACATAATACACTACATAATACACTACATAATACTGGCTGCTGTTTGAACGAGAAAATTAGCTGTTATTATAACACTTGAATGACTTGCCTTCTTTAGCCGCCCTGGCAATGTCCACAATTTCAGTGATGTTTGGAGTCATCTTGGCGAAGAACGGAATCTTGACGGTGTCCCTTACCCAGCGGCAGATATTCCTGACCAGTTCTGGCTTCTGGCCACAAGCCAATCCCATCCCTCTCTCTCCCATGCCGTGGGGACAGGACAGGTTGAGCTCTAGAGCGTCGGCACCTGCTTTCTCAGAGAGCTGGCATATTTCCCGCCAATCCTCTTCATTGTACCCGCACATCACACTGGCTATCACAATCTAGAGATATGCCAGACACCATTATCAAACTGATGAAATGGCTGATACCTTATGCCACTCAATCTGTGATATCTCAGTATCCCTGAAGGGTATGGTTAATTAAAGATATATAAGCTTGAGCTGTGGACATGACTTCAGCCAATAAAAACTTTCAAAGCCTAATTTATGACAATCTAAAGTTATATATTTCTATATATATACTTTACCCAGGACCCCAGGCTATACAGCCACTTGTGTTCAAGCCTCTGGTACTATACTACCCACAACATCGGTGCTTTGTATCCGCTGGAGTAAGTCTTCTTCTCAACAGACGACTGAGAATAAACTGTCAAAACACTGGAGCATAGATGTCACTGGAGGACACTGGAACATAGATGTCACTGGAGGACACTGGAACAATTTCTGGTCCAGTTTATTTAGAATCTACTTGTAAATGAAGGGTCAGACAATCTCGAAGTAAAAACGTCCAGCTCAATTGTCATGCCCCCAGGGCTCTCAATTGCTCCGAAGTCCACCCACATTCATTATTGCACCAACAGCTCCATTACTAGAATGCCACACCCACATACTGTCCCCCTCACCTTCTCGGGGAAGTCCCTCTTCAACTCGGCTACGCTCTGCAGCCAGTAGCCTGCAGTCTTCTCAGATATCAACTCTATATTCAAGAAGGAGCTCTGTCCCGGTCCGTAGACCGGTCCAGATGTGGTACCTCTCACAATCCGCGGAGACACATTAGTGATCAGATCCTAACACAAACACAAACAATAAGTAATAGTTAGAGCATAAGCGCTTAGGTACTGGTGGATTCAGTGCACTAAATCCACCAGTACCTAAGCGCGCATGCTCTAACTATTTTAGATCCTGTTTACGCATGCCCAGTTTCCACTAGCAACTTTGTTTATCAGCATTTTCGCAGAAATGGCTAAAGGCAAAAAATAGTGCACACTTACCAAGTTAGTACACCTAGTAACAATATAGCAACGGGATCTAAACAATTAATAAAGAATAAACTTCTTCACTCACTTTATCAAGAGAGTACGTCTTGGTGACCGCAAAGCTCCACCCAGCTTCGAATGCACGACGTATCATAGCCGAGCTGGTGGTGGGCGTGGCAGAGGCAAGGCCAAACGGGTTTTCAAATTTGAGCCCACACATCTCCACGCTGATATCCACCTGGTCGACGGCGGTGAAGAACTTGGGAAGCTCCGGTTCCTCTGGTACATAGAGACCATGCAGAGACTGGAGGAGGAGGAGAAGGTTGGAGAAGGATGGTGAGGAGGTGGAGAGGGATGGTGAGGTGGAGAGAGTGATACACAGAGATAAACATGCGCCACAAAGAGAATGAACCCTACACTCCCCCCTCACCTGCAGATGTTTGTGCGTGTGCCACTCCCCCCTCACCTGCAGATGTTTGTGCATGTGCCACTCCCCCCTCACCTGCAGATGTTTGTGCATGTGCCAGGCTGCCTGTTTGCCGTCGTTCACAGACTCCACGGTTGTGTTGGCAAGTCCACCCAAATCTCCTCCCACAAACACGTCCGGCTCACTGGTCACCATGGTTTCGTGGTCGATGTCTGGGAGATTCCACTTGTTGAGGGTAACTGGTTTCAAAGCCTCGATGACTAAAAAATTAAAAAAAAAAAAAAAAAATTAAAAAAAAAAAAAGAACAAAGGGACAAACAGAAGATAAAAATAATAGTTCTAACTCAAAGTGTGGAAGTAGCAATATGAAAAACACGGAGCACGTGCAATGACATGTGATTAGTGTTTAGTTGAACCATGATAATAATTCTACCTGAAGTATCAGTGAGACCGGAACCAAATGCGGAGATGACATAGTTAGCCTTGAGGCGAACTGTCTGCTCCTCATCCTCCACCCATTCACCTTTTTCATTCTGGAACCAAGTACCAAAATCAAATTATACACACGGACGCGGGGAGGAAATCTCTGACACACCCACAAACTCATCATACCTGCTCAGTCCGGCAGAATTCTATGGACGACACCCTACCAGATTTCAGGTGGACCTTGCGAGGAGAGAGGAAAGGGAGGAACTCACACATCTCCTCACGAGCCAACTCCATCTAACGAGTCGTTTACAACAACCATGAATATTATCACCACCTGGATTACGTATCTTACTACACACGTCTAATACTTCTCCTCTCCACGGCATATGGTGCGTACAACATTTTAGGACTACAACACAAACACTTCGTCATAATCACCCCTTACCCACTATCCATCACCCCTTACCCACTATCCATCACCCCTTACCCACTATCCATCACCCCTTACCCACTATCCATCACCCCTTACCCACTATCCATCACCCCTTACCCACTATCCACTACCCCTTACCCACTATCCATCACCCCATCTAATACCCACCCACTAAACATGCTGTCCATTTGGACAATTTGCAACAACTAGCCCCACCCCTTAACCACACCCACCTCTTCGGGAACTGCCCTGATATTGGTGAATCCTTTACGGAATACCACGAAGACGCGGCGAGCGCCACAGCGAAGTGCTGACGTGGCACAATCGAAGGCCGTGTCTCCAGCTCCCAGGACAATGACGGAGCCAGAGAGCCGGGGCAAAGAAGACTTGCATGCACACATACCTATGCAGGGAGGGGGAGTGAGAGGAGGAAATACATGGATTGATAACAACAACAATTATACAATAAACAAAATCACAACAACAACAACATATCCCCACAGATGTGAACCCCATTTTGCACTGGTAAGCTGTGTTGTCTCCTTATCGACCGCTAAACAATAAGCTTTGCACAGTTTGCAGGAGTATGATATGAATACATGTATGGACTATAGTGGATTTTTTAGCGTTTTGGTTAAGGTTGCTAATTCTGCTATAATTTCTCAAGTATGTGTAATAGAAAATTTATACATTAATGTCATATTAACATACAGACAAAACTATTTTTGTGGTTATAGGTGATGGAACTGGGAGCTTCAAGACAGTGAATTTGGAAGTGTTATGAGCCTGATTTTGTGGGCACATGAAATTTGAATCTCGAAATATTTTAAATTTTAAGAAAAAAAGTGTTAAGCCAGGATTTTTGAATTTATTGAGTTATAGCTCTAAAACATGATGTAAAATTGCCTTAAAATTATTATGTATAACTTTGGTAGCTATACCTTGAAAATTAAGTGAGTTGTGGCTGTTTTTCACCACAAAAAAAACTACGCACGGTAAGGGTCATCAAATGATGATGTTTAGAGCGGGTTGTGGGCCTTTAGTACACATTAAACGCGACGTCACAAAACAGCGCATGCGTATTTGTGTCATAAAGGCACGAGGGCGCCAGTTTACCGCTAATTGTTGCACGGGTATGGCTGATTTAGCTACGGTTGTATCTCAGGCCCTAGGTATCAAGTTTTACGGCGCTACTGCCTATCACGGCCAGAGTTTTAGCTGCCGTCTGGAGCTGCATAACCCGTAGGACTCCAACTGTATCGCCCTGATGTTGTCAGAATACCGAATGCTGGGAGCCTTGGGAGTATTAAACTCCTTCAGCTTTTCTTCAGCTCTTGAAAAAG
>WLWD01004783.1_pt1 | contig 18975 bp, 16 predicted proteins | sample 6712731 | NCBI WGS metagenome assembly WLWD01 (sample SAMN12718690, study PRJNA576275) | sponge metagenome | isolation source: marine sponge | host: Mycale hentscheli | place: New Zealand: South Island, Marlborough, Capsize Point | collected 2014-11-01
GATCCTGTCCCTATACGCCACTAAACAGAATACTTTGATTTATCGATCTTTACCCGTATCATTCAAGAAATTGAATTGTTTACCACTTTGAATTCTTTACAGGTGCAGTTAAAACTTACAAACTTACCAGAGTTCATTTTGTATTTGAAAGGAAGTTTATGCACTATTCGTCATAGTTACATGCCCTACGCAACAGTATTGGTCCTTACCTGAAAATCCATTGTCCAATAGTCTAAGAAAGAAGTAGTCTTGTGCTGGTATGTTCAGTAAACATGCAAGTGTGAAAGTGTTGTGCATTACAGCTACTGCTTAGTTAATAAATAGTACAGCGTAAACGTTTTAGTAGCAAATATATATAAGCTGCATGCCTTTACACAGTTTTTTTTTGCTACTAAGATAGTAAGCATGTCTTGGCTCAAACTTGTTTTGTAACTCCTCAGAAATGCCTGTTCTTGTTTAGTTTTGCAGTGAAACCTCTTTACCATATGTACGTAATTTAAAAACTTGACAACCGTTTTTTGTCGTGGGAGTGTTGAAAAGTCAAAATTAATTAATATTTAATATGTAAATGACCGATACAAGTATAGGTTACACCACAATGTGGAGGGTGGTACGGTATGTACACAACCGAGGGCCAAAGGCCCGAGGATAGTGGAAATCCCGTACTGATCGAAAGGAGTGGTGCAACCGACTTGTACCACGGCTCTATGCTGTAGGAAATACACATTTGATTGAATGGTTTACTTATTCACCTCCTAGGAGGTGGGTATAAAATATATTCACCGTGAACTGAGCAATCTCATTGGACAGTTTGAATGTATGAAGTACTAAATTATATAAATATACCACTTGCACAGTAAACATAAAATAATTTTAAAATTTTTTTTCTCCATACCCCAGCATGTTATTAAGCATTTAAATAGCTCAGTTTCAAGTCAAGTGGGAAAATGCATGATTACGCAAACAAAATATTAAATTTGACACCATGATCTTGTAAATTAAATTTTGCAATGTTTGACACATATAAAATGTTGTGAATACGCTTTCATACTCACCAACTTTTGTATTTTCTTGAAAATTAAGAATCCTTCCTTCTTTATAGCTTTCACTTTCATTTCTTTCATTTTCTTTAATGGCACGATACTTTCCCTTTCAGATGGAGAAATCCTTTTGTAGCTCTGGCTTGCAGCCTTCTTCAAAGATTGTATTCCATCTTGTCTTGCTATTGTACCAGCTATTATTCACAACAACACTGATTACAGAGAGAATCCACCACACTGCAATGCTACTCATTTATCTATTGAGTGGCCAGTATCTAGTGGAATGGAATTACTTCCAAGTCAGATTACACTTAGTTTATGTGGTCATGCTTATAATTTTATAACCATGGCCAGCTTTCTATTGCACTCACAGTCCATGTCCATGACAACACTAATTACATGGCAGCAGTTCAGTAAGACAGCATGAGAAGAACAATGCAGGGGTACTTTATAATCCCAGAAATAGCATTAGTTCCTCTTTTTTTCACAATATGAAGTCTATCATTCTATGTTAACTTCATCGATCAACCTCACCTTCAAAATGTGCTAAAATTATTTCACTACTGCAGTAATAGATAGTATATGCGCAGCAAGGGAAACAAATGGAAATATTGAAAAAGGTGTGGACAAAAAAAAAAGGGTACAGCAAATTATTTATCACAATTGTAATAGTAATATAGAGATATTTTACTAGGCTCATGAACAGACTGCATGCTCGTGAAATATTCTCATATTGTACTCTTACTTGTGCAATAAGAGGAGAGAAAATTGTGAGCACATATAGGCATAGATGCTTAGTAAATAACATTAATGTGATTCATTCAAATAATTATGAATAAAAAAATTCCTATATAAATTTTTTATGACCCCATTTACTTTGAACACACATGTTACAAAATGGATTTTGATGTTTATTGAATACATCTCAAACTCAAAATCTAGTACAAAACAATAATACTGTCACATAAAAAAACCTCTAAATCTTAATCTATATAATAATACGCTTGTGTGTCAGTAATGACGACAACCGACGGTGTGTGTATTCATGAATAATTCATGAGCTTTGTAAGGTTCAGTAAAGCATTGTCACTTTATGCTAGGTAAAGTGTTGTCACATTAAATAGAACGTGCTGGTTATTTCTAAAAAGCAGGTGGAAGGCAGCATAGTTTTCAAAAAGTACGGAAGAGATGGTTAAAGATGATTAATTGTACTGAAAAGAGAATGGAATCGGCGAGGTAAGGCGGTGGGTTTAAAATGGAAGGGAAGAAAAGCCAAAAAGGCGAGCAATTCATTCAGGGGCGGATACAGGATTTTGTTGAGGGGGGAGACCCGAAGACTGCAGGTGGAAAATTTTATTAACCACACCCGCTTTTTGACCACACACATTAATTAGATAACTTAATTCATTTTTTCATATATGATATACACAAATAATAATAGTCATAGCAGCATTCGTCTTGGATGGCGGCGGGCAAACTCATCCACCACTTCATCAGGTGTTATTTCAACATCATGATGATAGTATAGCATTGCCAGTCCATTGAGACGTTCCTGTTTCATTGTACTCCTCAAAGGAGACTTGATCAATCGAAGCATGCTGATTGAACGTTCACATTCACAGCTGGTAACTGGTAAAGTGCCCATTATACACAGGAGCGTGTGAACATTGGGAAAGAAATCACAATCAGTGTGGACTAGAGCTTTTTCTGGAGTATTGAGTGTTGCAGTTAATTCAGGTGTGGCTTTCCATTTGTGCTGCCACAGGTTGAGCTCCGAATTGAAACACACAAAGGATGGGAGGTCATTCACACAGCTCAAGAATATGATTTAAATTATTTTGACTTATAGACTCTTGGCTGTTCACTAACATTGATGGCAATAGCCGCAAAAATTCAACCACTGAATCTGTTTTGTCAAATCTTGTGTTGAGTTCAGTAATTAAATGATCCAATAATGGTATGGTTAAGTTTCGGCAATGCACAGAACTCCCTTGTTCTTGCTGCCACAGAATATTCTTGCTCTTGCTGCCACAGAATACTCTTGCTCTTGCTGCACAGAATATTCTTGCTGCCACAGAACACCCTTGCTCTTGCTGCCACAGAATACTCTTGCTCTTGCTGCACAGAATATTCTTGCTCTTGCTGCCACAGAATACTCTTGCTCTTGCTGCACAGAATACTCTTGCTCTTGCTGTCACAGAATAATCTTGCTCTTGCTGCCACAGAATATTCTTGCTCTTGCTGCACAGAATATTCTTGCTGCCACAGAACACCCTTGCTCTTGCTGCCACAGAATACTCTTGCTCTTGCTGCACAGAATATTCTTGCTCTTGCTGCCACAGAATACCCTTGCTCTTGCTGCACAGAATATTCTTGCTCTTGCTGCACAGAATATTCTTGCTCTTGCTGCACAGAATATTCTTGCTCTTGCTGCACAGAATACTCTTGCTCTTGCTGCCACAGAATACTCTTGCTCTTGCTGCCACAGAACTCCCTTGCTCTTGCTGCCACAGAACACTCTTGCTGCCACAGAATACTCTTGCTCTTGCTGCCACAGAACTCCCTTGCTCTTGCTGCACAGAAAATTCATGCTCTTGCGGCCACAGAATGCTCTTGCTCTTGCTGCCACAGAATGTTCTTGCTCTTGCTGCACAGAATATTCTTGCTCTTGCTGCCACAGAATGTTCTTGCTCTTGCTGCCACAGAATACTCTTGCTCTTCAGGGTTTGATACAGAGGGGGGGGGGGAACCCTGGGATTTCCCACCCCTTGAGCAGAGTTTCCCCCCCCTATGATTTTCACCTATACTTATTAAAACATACAAAAAATACTTTTCCTCCCAACTTTTCTTGTAGGTAAGCCTAGATTTGTACAATTTCTTCAGGCTAGCCTTTGAATGCTTTAGGTTGGAGCTTAGTTTGGGATTGCCTCAGCCAATGTTCATCTTTATATTACGTCCCTCTGCTGCACTTCTTCCCTCTGCTGCACTCCTTCCCTCTGCTGCACTTCTTCCCTCTGCTGCTCTTCTTCCCTCTGCTGCACTTCTTCCCTCTGCTGCACTTCTTCCCTCTGCTGCACTCCTTCCCTCTGCTGCACTTCTTCCCTCTGCTGCACTTCTTCCCTCTGTACTTCTTTCCTCTGCTGTACTTCTTCCCTCTGCTGTACTTCTTTCCTCTGCTACACTTCTTCCCTCTGCTGCCCTTCTTCCCTCTGCTGCCCTTCTTCCCTCTGCGGCCCTTCTTTCCTCACCTCTTCTCTTTTCCTCACTTCCTCCCTCACCCCTCACTCTCTCTCTGCTGCACTGCTCGAATCTGTTCCTTGTGTTCCACCGATTCATAGCTATCACATTTGCTTTTTTTTTGGTTCGGATTCACTTCCTTTGGAGCCACAAGGTCTCTTTTTCCTAAAATACTTTCTGATATCCATTAGCTACTACTCAGCAACTTCTACAGTCTGCCAAAGCAACAAATATACCCTTACCAACCAGGCAGCTGCTTCACAATGACCAGTTCTAAAAGCAACTTTCAAACTGGAACTGGTGATCCATAAAATGATACACCTACTCCATTCAAACTAGAAGGATAACCTATTAGGAGTCTGGCTTAATTAATGTCAGAGCTATTCAGCTTTCAAAATGAACAAAGCTGTTTACTAGAGATAATCAATTGATCAATACATAAATATAATAAAATAAGTTTAATTTCCTTACCTTACTAGTATTGCAAGGACAAAAAATAATACAACTATAAGGTCGCGCTATTTGACTTTCCCCCCCCCTAGCAAAAAATCCTGTATCAAACCCTGCTCTTGCTGCCACAGAATACTTGCTCTTGCTGCCACAGAACTCCCTTGCTCTTGCTGCACAGAATATTCTTGCTCTTGCTGCCACAGAATACTTGCTCTTGCTGCCACAGATCTCCCTTGCTCTTGTTGCGGGTCTTGCTGCCACAGAATACTCTTGCTCTTGCTGCCACAGAACTCCCTTGCTCTTGCTGCACAGAATATTCTTGCTCTTGCTGCCACAGAATGCTCTTGCTCTTGCTGCACAGAATATTCTTGCTCTTGCTGCCACAGAATACCCTTGCTCTTGCTGCACAGAATATTCTTGCTCTTGCTGCACCAGAATATCTTGCTCTTGCGCCAAGAATACTCTTGCTCTTGCTGACCACAGAACTCCCTTGCTCTTGCTGCCAAGAATATTCTTGCTCTTGCTGCCACAGAATGTTCTTGCTCGTTGCTGCCACAGAATCCCTTGCTTTGCCTGCACAGCATATCTTGCTCTTGGCTGCCACAGAATACTCTTGCTCTGCTGAACAGAATATTCTGCTCTTGCTGCCACAGGCAATGTCTTGCTCTTCTTGCTGCCACAGAAACTCCCTTGCTCTTGGAGGCCACAAAATAACTCTTTCTTGCCTGCCAAGAAATTCTTGCTCTTGATGCCACAGAATTACCCTTGTTGCTGCACAGAAAGATTTTTTCTTGCTGTCCACAGAATGGTTCGCTATTCTGCCACAGAACTCCCTGCTCTTGCTGACAGAATATTCTTGCTCTTGCTGCACAGAATATCTTGCCTCTTGCTGCACAGTATATCTTGCCTTGCGTGCCACAGAATGCTCTCGTGCTCTTGTGCACACAGAATACTATTGTCTGCTGCCACAAGAACTCCTTGATCTTGCTGCCAAGAATATTCTTGATTTGCTGCACAGGAATATTCTTGCTTTGCTGCACAGAATACTCTTGCTCTTGCTGCACAGGAATACTCTTGCTCTTGCGCACAGAAATATTTCTTGCTCTTGCTGCCACAGAAAATCCATTGCTCTTGATGCAACAAGGAATCTTCTCTGTGCTGCACAGAATGTTCTTGCTCTTGCTGCACAGCATATTCTTGCTTCTTGCTGCCACAGAAGCTCTTGCTTCTTGCTGCCACAGAACTCCCTTGCTCTTGCTGCACAGAATATTCTTGCTCTTGCTGCACAGAATATTCTTGCTCTTGCTGCACAGAATACTCTTGCTCTTGCTGCACAGAATACTCTTGCTCTTGCTGCACAGAATATTCTTGCTCTTGCTGCCACAGAACTCCCTTGCTCTTGCTGCACAGAATACTCTTGCTCTTGCTGCACAGAATACTCTTGCTCTTGCTGCACAGAATATTCTTGCTCTTGCTGCCACAGAACTCCCTTGTGCTCTTGCTGCACAGAATATTCTTGCTCTTGCTGCCACAGAACACTCTTACTGTTGCTACTACAGAATACTCTGCAGCTACCGTACAAAATAATCGCCAAGATCATGAGCTGCGACTTTGAGCAGTAGTGCTGGTAAAGGGTTCGACTAGCTAGACTTGGCAGCAGAAGGCCGAGCGCAGTCTTCACTCGCAGTGCTTAGGTTCGTAAGGGTTCGACTAGCTAGACTTGGCAGCAGAAAGTCGAGCGCAGTCTTCACTCGCAGTGCTTAGGTTCGTTAACCAGCCGTTCCGTAGGCCCCACCCCCTTTATGCGCAGAGGACGGCTGGTTAACTTTTTTTTTTTTTTTTTTTTTTTTTAGGTAAAAGATTAGCTATATGTACAACAGACCTACGCAGCGCTGCGCATCGGTCTAGTTTTAACGAGAAGCTGACTAATGTCCCGTTGCGAACAGGATTCAGCGGGTTCTGATATTCCAGAGGAAAGCAATGGAGGTGCTGAAAGTGGATCTACTTCGAGAAAAATATTAATGTTCACCAAGGGTACCATTCCAGCATCCATATTTATTCTTTTGACTACTATTGTTGGAGCTGGATCTCTCTCTCTTCCATACGCTCTCTCCAAGGGTGGCATAGTGATATTTAGTGTGGTGCTGTTCTTGAATTTGGTAAGTCTATAATTAAGCTTTTCAATTAGGTTTACAATTTTAAAAAATGATATAGCTAGTGACTTCACACGGTCATCATTTGAAGAGGTAAGAGGTTACTGTATCATAGAAAGAGGTACTTAGTATACCTAGTGGAGAAAAAATATTAATACATGACAGTTAACGAATTGTGATCCATTCAAGCAGAAGAATATTGAGTAGATACAGGTGTGTGTGTTTGTGCATGTGTGTGTGTTTGTGTGTGTGTTTGTGCACGTGGGCACATGAGTATGTGTGTGTGTGCACGTGCATGTGTGTGTGTGTGTGTGTGTGTGTATATGAAAACAGGAATACTGAAATGAATCAGAATAATTTGAGTAGCTACTTCAATTAAAAGTCAGCAACTATGTGACATATGAAGAGTGTTCGGATAACCTATTTGAACTTTTACAGCTTCAGCTAATACAGCAGTATGGGTTAGTGCTCACATAGCTACTTATTGTTTCTCTTGCAATGAAACTAGCCAATTCTGTAATGCCTAGTCTACATCATTGCTTTGTGTAAAATTTCCTTCCTGTGCATTCAACTGATTTAAAGTTTTGAATAGATATGACAGCTCAGTGTTTGTTTTGTAATTGAAATCTGGTATCTAGCTGAGCCATGATTTATTTTCTATTGTTGCATGAGTAGATTAACTGCCTAAGTGAGAATTGGATAATTAATGGTCCCATACATACATAGCTATTACTTTATCTCCATAATGACTACCAGTAACAAATAGCTGCTCGACTTACTGGTCAGTGGGCCAGAAGGGTTAATTGATGACTAGCAGTGTTGATAATACTGAGGTAGCTATAAACAAAGGTGGTGAGAAAACACCACCTGAAACTAAGTAGCTATAGCTTAGAAGTGATTTTGCAAAATGACACAATAACTTTAGTTGACCATTATAATAGAAAGCACAGTATTATTGTCTTTGTCTTCTTATATTCTTCTAGTTAATGTCCATCTTTGTGGGTGTTATGCTTGTGCATAGTAAATACTACTGTGCCGAGTTGTATCCTCACCTAGAGGTATGGAGCTACGAAGACCTGGCCTATGCTTCTTTTGGGATATTTGGAAGAGTGAGTTTTATTAACTAGAAATTTACAAAAGAGAGCTATTCCAGCTGTAAAGTAGCAGAGTTAATAATTGAACAAAATTTAAATTCCTGTTCCAGATTGCATCTTTGATTACACTATCCATTCTTCTCTTCTTGGCTCTAATAGCATATATGATATACACCAGAGATCAGGTAAAGTGGATCTGGTTAATGGAGTGTAAATCCTTTGAAATATTTATTTTTTTATCTGTCCTGTATTTCAGTTGACAGCAGTAATGGAGTTTATTGTAGAAAAGGCTCATATATCGGAGTGTACAGTTCTGCTCAACTGTGGAATTCTACTAATGATTTCTTTCTTTCCCATATTCCCAATTATTCTTCTGAGAAATCTCACACCATTACAGTTCACTAGTTATCTGGGGTAAGAAGAGCAAGCTAGTGCAAACTGAATGGTCTGATCTTAAGACATTTTTTTAAACAATTCACCAGCTACAAATTGCCTGCTCAGCCCACACATGTACAATAAGTGGCAAATTAACATATTTCCAAGAAACTAAATAAATAGAAATTATAGATAGCATAGTGTAACAAAACAAAAACCAAAGCATTATTGAACCAAATGAAAGATTTAACATGTAAATAGAAGTGCACTAAAATAAAAATTCACTGAAATGTTCATGTTTTGGTTATTAATGTTTACAAATGTATTTATCATATTGTCAATGTATTGGTAATAGAATCTTTAGCATTACATTAGTGGCCATCTTGATGACAACCCGCACCATACTTGTGAACTCTGACCTTGTAAGCCACCCTTTACAAGCCATAAAACAACATGCCCAGTTTGGTCCAGAGAAGCCCATCGACATTGTGATAGTGATATCATACTGCTGCCTGGCCTTCATAGGGCAATTCAACCTCCTGCCACTACAGAGAGAACTAAGAAATCCAACAAAGTGCAAAATGTACATCATCATCGCCGGGTGTGTGATGATCTCTTATGTATTTTATAACGTCATTCCATTTGCTGCATATTTTGAGGTATGATTATAAGCAGCAACCTCTTCAAGACAATTTCTTTCTGTAGTAAAATATGTCTTGCATCTATATAGCTATAGCTATCACTGTTTGTTTCCTCAGTTAGCTGATCGTGACTCAAAATGGTTTACAAACTTTTATAGTGGGGTATCCAGACAATGCTTTGTGCTTAACATCCTACAAGTTTTTGTCAACCACCCCATTTTTACTGTGTTCACATAGCTACTGATATGTTGAAGTACTTGCATGATAAATGCTTGGTTCTAGCTTTAATTATCCTAAGTATTAACCAAGAAAAAAGGTGATTTGAAAAAATACTTCCCTAATGTCTATTATTACACTATTTTTGATATATTGTTAGTTTTTTGACCGGATCCACCCAGATGTCATGGTCAACTATGCTGTGAATGATGTGATGATGATGTCAGCTCGAGTGTTCCTTTTCTTCACCCTCTTGTTCCATTACCCAGTGCTCTTTCATCCAGCCAGGGCCAATATTAATGGGTTAGCGGTAATTAGCTTATTACTGTTAAACAAATAACTTATGCAGATTAAGGTATAGAGAGAATTAAACCTAGTATTACCGACTTAAACAATTAGTGGCGCAGGTAAAAAAAATGGGTCGCACGTACTAAGTAAATAAGCAAAAACAAATAAATGAATAAACACTGCGGAATCTCGATCTGTGTAACCCCAGTAAGTGTCTCACTCAATTGCCAACTAGGGTAGGACTATCAACTTGAGAACTCATACACTTATCAAAATTCTGTTAGCTATTGTTCTTTATTTTTTGTCCATTCATTGTTGTGGTTTGCAGAGCTTTATATCTTGTGTATAAAGTAATGGCTGACAAATGTGGTAAATGTAAACGAAATGATATATGCAACAAGGAAGAATTATCATCATTTTTGTCGAGCGGATCTAAAATAAACCTACAGTGGAAGGTAAATTTAATGTGTAATTATAATAAAATCGTGTTTCCTAAAATATTTGCTATTTGATTATGAAAAAAAAATTATAGTCAATTTCCACTTCTCTTTTTCTTTGAAATTTTTGACATACTCTATTATAGGTTCCAACTCTTGCATGGTTTATTGAAACCACTGTGATATTTTCAAGTACATTCCTGGTTGCTACCTTCATTCATGACGTATGTCTGAGTAGTAGTTTGCTTTTTAATTTAACATATTATATAACAAAATTTACCACACACTATACCAGAAAAGTGTCCATTGAGAACCATAACAAAATCATAAATTATTGTATAATGTGTTGATAACTAGTTTGTTAACCTCTACAGTCTTGTAAATTTTTGTTTAACTCTAACTATCAAGACAGTTTATGGAGTTTTTTTATGGTTGTCAATGGACTATTTTCAGGCTGTGCTAGGTTTCATAATTTAATACTAAGTAGCTCATCAAGTATATAAAGCAATAATGACACTGTGATATAATATATTTAGCTACATAGTTGTTGTTGTTTTTGTTTCTTTTTTTGTTTTACTAAATATAATGTAAAATTTTTATCATTGAAAATTCAGGAAAATTGTCATTATTCAATTCATTCTAGCTAGTTAAATGTTTTAATGATCTATCTACTTCAAACAAATGTAATCTAACCTCACACTAAGGCCAGTAAAACTAAAGCCCTCATGTAAATTTTAAACTAGAACAATAATTGACCTAGGATCTTAAGATATGTTCAATGATAAATGTTTGCATTACAGGTTGGTCTAGTTTGGAGCCTAGTTGGGTCTACTTCTGGTGTCATCATTTTTTACATCTATCCTGCCGCATTTTTTCTACGACTGCGTTATGTCCGCTACAAAAACAGAGACATGCAAAAAGGATACAGAAACTGTTACAGGCGACAACCTATAGACTACTTGAGTGAAATATTGGCAGGATTGATGCTAGGATCAGGAATAATCTTATTTGTACTGCAGAATTATGAGGCAATCAGTGTGCTGGTTTACAGACATCCTACAAGTAATTTCACTTCCTCATATTGCTTTATTATTCAGTGCACCTACAACACTAGCCAAACCCTATTGTAACCTTTCAGTTAATACCACTATAGTCTATGTATGTTCTGTATACACACAGACATTGTAGTTTATATAGCTGAACAACCAGCATCTATTGTATATACATATTATATATATATATATATACTTGTACGTGCACACACACATAATATCTTTGGTTTCATAGGAATAATAAAAGTAATAAAAAATGAGTTAAAATGACCACAATAATGAGGAAATGTTTGAATATAGAATGATATGTAGCTATAAGAGTTGAAAAGTGTAAGAAGGACAAAGTTGAAATTAGCGATAAGGATGGTAGCCTGGTCTGACAGTCGATGTTCTTACTGGCCCATATCGAGAACTGCCAAATTCACCTCCTGCATCAAACACAAATGAATAGATTACTTATCAGATGTAAGGGGGGAAAATTGTAAATGTCTAAAGCATTCCAGTTCTCCAGAAAAGAAAAATTTTCCTATGCTATTTGGACAGATATTATCAACTGACCATTATACAAAAGAGCAAATGTCAAGCCAGCACTGAGCTCATATTGTGCAAAACTTAAGATGTTTAGCTAACACATTAGTGTTATCATTGGAATTCTAGCACCACTTTGAATATAGTATTAGTGCTTACTTTGCTTGCTCAAATCCTGCAATATCAAGTTGTTCTGACTGCGTGATAGTATCATATTTCTCTACTGCTTCAATTGTGTCTCTTGCTAATGTCCTGCCTTGTTGTGGCTGCGTCATATGTTTCATAACTAGGTTATAATCGCAGCATTTAAAATGTTGCAGTCTGATTAGGCAGCCATGCACTTTGCAGCACAACCAACACAATTTCAGCACACACTTGACACCAGACCTCTCGCTTGTTGTTCAATTTTGTGTATAAGCTCCACCTAACTGTAAATAAAACTCTTTTTTTCCTGCAAGGTAGGATCCAGGGAGAACTGAAGGCACAGGGACATTCCCTTCATCCCAAATTCATTGAAACAAGGGTACCAATACAGGCAATTTTTTCATAGGACAGCATTCAAAAATAAATGTCCAGATCATTAATATATTTTAATAAACTCATAAAATTTGATATTAATATATTTGGACCTCTTCCTACTAGTGCTGGATCTGCCTACTTTTTTTTCTGTACTAAATCTACCTTTAGCAATCAAAACTTAAAACTTTAACCTTAAGTTAAGCGAGAGCTAGGACCCACCTTGTCTTTCTCCATCTCCTGGACCAGAATTGTAGTTCCATCCATCTTCTCCTTCTCCTCCACAACTTCCACTGGCAGAATACCCTCCTGCACCTCCGTACCCACCACTGCTGTATCCACTTGATGCTCCGCCCCCTCCATATCCACCTGAGACCCCACCCCCTCCGTAACCACCACAGTTTCCTCCACTACTTCCGTAGCCTCCACACGAGCTGCCATACCCACTGCTGTTACCATAGCCACCATTAGATCCTCCTCCTCCTCCACCACTGCCGCCCCCATATCCTGTGGAGTTGCCGTACCTTGGATTATTATAGCCCCAGTCATGGTCACCTCCATAGCTCCCTACAGACACACAGACACACAGACAGACACACAGACAGACAAGCAGGCATGCAGACAGACAATCTGACAGACACACAGACAGACAGACAGACACACAGACAGACAGACACACAGACAGACAGACACACAGAAAGACAGACAGGCACACAGAAGGGCACACAGACAGACAGAAGGGCACACAGACAGACAGACAGACAATCATACAGACAGACAAGCACACAGACAGTGCTTCATGAGTGCGCTAAAATATTTTAAAGAAGCCAAGCAAGGTCATTCGCACTTCTAAACCAGTACCACTAGAAGGTGTGTGGTCTATTTGAGGGCACGTAAGAACTATACTTATTCATGCACCAATTAAGAGGTGTAAAGTAGTCAAAGCTATGATAAAACCTATTCACTCGGACATTTAAAATAACAAACACTGAAAGACTAAAAACGTATTTTCAACATCAACTTTATTCTAGACTGTTGTCTGCAAACTAAAAATTGAACATGCATTTTTAAATACTATTTGAAAAAAAAAACCAGAAGTAATTCGTGAAAACACAAAAATTTTCCTCCGAACCGTGGCTTATCATAGAAAAAATCAGGATACTGTGAATCCAAAATTATTCTACTTTCTGCAGCCCCTCTCCCTTCCAACTGACCTCCTACTCCTCCAAATCCACCTCCGTAACTTCGTCCCTCATACGGTTGAATGTCCCGCCTACCTCCAGATCTCCCCTGCCTCGACCCTCCACTACTACCACGCCCCTTTCCTGATGATCCCTGGTCTTTAGGATGAGATCGCTTCACTTGTACCTACAAACACACATGTGTATACAAACACACACACATACATACACAAACAGGCACCCATTCAGTAAAGTATACTTACAAACATTATGTGCATATAATAACACATACATACATAATAATAATACATAATTCAGAAGTTACTTAGCTTGCCATAGCAGCAAGGATTTTTCATAGGAAGAAAAACGTTTCAGTACAAGGACTTTCTTCAATTTACCATATAAAGTAAACCAATATCAGTGAGGTAGAAAGCAGAGGGGGAGGGGCATGGTATTGGGTGCTTGTTCATCACACCCCACCCCCTGCCCTCCACTTTTTACTGAATGTTGTGTGTGTTCATGAGAAATACATTAATAAATTATTGTATGCTTTGCAATCAGTTTGTGCTACAGCCTGAACTGATCCAATTAACTTAAAACCATGTAGTTGAAGATTTTATGTAATAATTTAATAAACTATTTGGAAATATTTAATTCTTTGTTTTTGTTCAGTTGCACACATTTTCATCCAATTCACTAATTGTAACTTGAACACTGTAACTAATGCATTTAATGTTATTTCCCTTCACTCCCTTGTCCCTCTATACACCTCCCTTGTCTCTCTATATTCTGAATCATTCACGCCACATTCAGACAGTTTTCTATATATCTGGCTGTCTGCACTTCTGTTACTCAGTTCTGGCTATATAGTATTGAAACCTACACTAAGTGCTGTGTCCAACAACCCCTCTAAGGCCTAATAACCTGAGGCTAGGACTAAATCAGCCTGCCAGAACTCTGGTGGCAGCTTCCTTCTACCCGTCTCTGGTTATCCCCCCAGTTAACCTACCACACTCACCAAAAAAAGGGGTGTGTAGTGTGTGTGGGTGTGTGTGTGCGTGTGTGTGTGGGGGGGGAGGGGGGGGGGGTGGGGGGGGAGGGATTACAACACTATTTTTCAGACCAAAACAATTATATAATAATTGAGCTATTTGGCTAATCCTAACCAAGTATCAACATAGCTATGAATGTGGGAGATGTTCTTCATAAGAGAAGAAGCTAAACATGCAAGAGACACTCACCGGCATAGTTTCAATGCACAACTCAAATTCCAGCACTCAGTTAACAAAACTACTGCAGGATTATTTACTCATGTGATTACGGCGTGCATGACATGCACCTACACAGAGCTGACAGTTTCGTTTTTTCTCAAAAATCAGCCCAAAATAAAAAAAAAATTTTTTAAAAACAGTAGCACAATAAAAGTTCTTAAATATTGTCTTGTTGAGTATGTCAGTGTCCATAATCTCCAAAATCAGAGCGTGACAGACAGACAGACAGGCCGACTACTATAACCCTCTCAGCATGTGCACTGAGGGAATAATAATAATAATAATATGGTGTGTGTATCCATGAGATCAGCAGAGTTGATAAAGTGTCACCAGAATGGATCGGTAAAGCTCGTCAGTAAGTATGACGGTTGTGTGTGTATATTTATGAATAAAGCTGTGCCGGGTTGCTTAGGATATAATAGGTGGGCCAGATTGGTAAGGCGTCATCAGTATCACTACTGTGATAAGAAAAGTACTTTAAGTCAGGAAAAAAAAGAAGCGAACTGATGCAACTAAACAAAGTGGTAGCAGATGATAACAATAAATGCCTCATGATACACCTTTCATAGTTTGCTAAAGTTAGTAATGAAGCACCAGCCACTGTGTGACAGGGTACTTCTGTACACGAGTCTAATCGACTAGTGTTTCTAGCCTCATAACACGAGTTCTAGAACTCGCCAGAACTTACAACTGTGCCACAAGCTAGAGCTGCCAGAGGTTTATTCATTTCTGCCTTAAAGTTTGTCTGTTTGTTTTTGGGGGGGAAAAATCAACCCGTATGGACCAGCATGATACTGAAAAAAAAAATTGCCCGTTTAGGGTTTTTCCCAAAACTGGTCACGATTAACTAGCTAGTGAGCACTTCGCCACTCTGTGGCGCTTGATGTACAAATATTTACAAATTAGAAATGGAGTAGCATATGATATTTTTGTCATTGTTATTTGTCCTCTACCACTTGGTATACAACAGTTCACATATTTTCTCACTTACTTTCTTGACCGATATGTATACACACACCACTGCTGTCGTCGTTAGTAAAGACTCTTTACCAACCAGGCGCAGCATGATTCACACACACACACACACACACACACAAATTAAAATTCTCTTGCTGCCTCTAGGCGGTCACGCGACCTGGCAGAGCCAGGATGCCTGTGCACTAAGCAGGCACTGTGAGCCGTGCAAGCAAAGCTCCTGCCGGGCTAGGAACTCGCAGGAGAACAGACCTTTCCTCACAGCAAGTGGTGTGGGCACCCGAATTCCCACCTGGACCATTGTTGTTTCATGAGAGAAGGCCTTGAATTTGCACCCCAGCAAATGCCAGGTACCCAATCACAGCTGGGTGGACTGGTGGGACTGGTGGGAGGCAGATAGAAAATCAGATGGAAAAATTGCCTGAGTTGGGCAGACCTCAGGGCCCTCAGCCCAGGACAAGACCACTAAACCACACAGCCACACACACACACACACACACACACTCGCACCACCATTGGCCTTATTACTGACGTTGCTGTACCAACCCAACTCAGTCCATGAATTATTCATGAACACACACACCGTCGTCATCATCATCATCACCATCATCATCATCATCATCATCATCATCATCATCATCACCACCACCATCGTCGTTACTGATACACAAGCATTGCTAGCTTATAGATATATGTATACACGTTTGGCTTAATTCCAGCTGTAATAATGCTACTGAATGACTTCTGTGTGAAATTCTATTATAATTGTGAAGAAAAACTTGTCAGATGTTAGAAAGTCGCATTACAAATAAATCATGAATAAATCATTACTTGGCAGCTGGTGAGTAATCAGAAGTAATCTCCAGGAGAGTACTAGTGTATGCATGCAATAACAACTTATACCACTCCCTTCCAAAACTCATTTTTATTCATTATTTTATTTGTTTGTTTATTTGTTTATTATAAATTAAATATAGCTATAGTTAAAAAAAATATGTAATTCCAGCAAGTACCGCCCACACAGTGGTGCTTGATACTAATGGTTGCAAATTAGGAATGCAAGTAGCAAAAGATATTTATATCAGATACATCAGTCCACTTTTTTTACACACGCATTCATGAATACACACCTCAGCTATCGGCGTTAGTGACGATATGTTACCAACTTGACACAACTAATGAATACACACAATGTCTTACTTTTGCTCTGTTGTTGTTAATAACAACACTTACCAAACCGGATCGAGCTATTCATGAATACACACATACGTACATCTTCAGCAAGTCATCCGCACAGTGTTGCAAACTAGATTGCTCAGCTAATACATCAAATAAATTATTCTTTTATCTGAGAAATAATATTAAGATACAAGTTTTCTGATAAAAACTAACCCCACCCTCCTTTCCCCTTATAAATCTATTTTCAAAGCTCACTTTTGCATGTCCTATTTGATGGTTGGTATTTTCCATGCATTTGTTCACGGAATCGAAAGAGTTAAATGTAACAAACATATACTGTCGCCTCTCCTTCCTGCCTCCTGACTTGCCACCTGCCTCAGAAAACGTCTGTAAGTCCACCACCTGCACAGAGCCAATATCATTACCCTGAGCATAAATTTAGTTACGATGATAATACTGTAAATGTAGTTGTACCATGGTACATTGAAACTGTCCTATCAGATTGCTCCATAGGAGGTGAGTAGATTCCATACCCACCTCCTAGGAGGTGAATAAGGGAACCATCCAATTAAGATTAGTGTTCTGTGCTCCTATAGCCTAGAGCCATGGGACAAGTCGGTTGCATCACTCTGTGTTCAGTCGGTACGGAATTTACACTATCTTCAGGCCTTTAACCCTCGGTTGTGTAAATCCCATACCGATCTCCTCGTCGTGGTGTAACCTATACTTAAAATTTTTTCTTCTCTCTCTTTTTTTTTCGACTTTTTTTTTTGCCATTTAATTTTTCAATTACAAAACAATTTTATCCTTTTTTGCAGCCTCTTTCTCAGGCATGCTCACTCATCATTTATTTGAAATTTAAGCAGAAAACACATGCGTAGTACCAAGGACATATGTAACCACCAGTTAGTCTGCAGCACGTATCCTTCAACGTTAGAGAAAATGCCACAAGTAATTCCCAACATTAAGCATACTCACCTCTCCAAATTGCTGAAAGTAGAGTCTAATTTTATCCTCAGGCAAGTCTTGGGGAACTCCTCCAATGTACACCTTCTTAGTGCGATTCTTAAGGGCCTAAAGAAAAAACATTTGGTATAACAGGTTTCTTTAGCATAATAATAGCAAGGGTTTTGGAAATGGGGGGCACAGCCCTAACTGATTTATGGCTTGGGGGCACGGGGAGGTGGGGGGAGGGGGTGGCAAGGGGAGGGAGGAGGGGGTGGCACGGGGAGGGGGGATGGGTGGCACGGGAGGGGGAGGGTGTGGGCACGGGGTGGGGGGGGGGTTTTCACTGGTGAGGGAGGAGGGGTGGCACTTCGGTAGGGGGAGGGGGTTGGCAAACGGGGTGTGGGAGGGGGTGTCAGCATGTGCGGTGGGGAGGTGTGGCACGTTTTGTTGGTATTAGGTGTGTGGCCCGGTTCGGGGGTCGTTGGTTATGTTTGTCCCTTTATCTTGAGTGCGGGTGTTTCCCTTTTCGGTCGGCTTTTGTTTTTCCCTTGGCGGTGTGTCGTGACGTTTCCCTATTTCATTTGGCGTGAGTTGCCCTTGTTTCTTGTGTTCTTGCTGTTTCACCATTGGCGTGCTTCTTTTGTTTCACAAACCCCATTTTCTTTTTTCTTTTTTTCCCACGCCAGTTTCTTGCGTTGCTGTTATTTTCCCTTTTTCTTTCTTGCCCTGTTGTTTTCCCGCCTCTCCCCTGCGCGTTTCGGTGAGTCACATCTTCTTTTTGTCCGCCCGATTTTCTTGTTTTCTTTGTTTTCCCTTTTGGGATTTTTAGTTTCTTTTCCCGTTTCGTGTTTCTTTCTTTTTTCCTGTTTCTTTTTTCTGTTTTTTTCCCCTTTTTCTTGTCTTTCTTATCCCTATTTCGGGGGGGAGGGAGTGGCACGGGGAGGGAGGAGGGGGTGGCACGGGGAGGGGGGAGGGAGTGGCACGGGGAGGGAGGAGGGGGTGGCACATATTCTATTACACATTTTCACAACGACTTTGTAAACTGTTTTACTTAGTTCAGTTAACTTTTGAAACAACTTCCTGTATATTCCTGGTACCCCATATCTATTATATGCAGCTATATATAATACTGACTGCACAAGTCAGCATACAGTATGCGTAAATATTTACAAGCATGCACAAGTATTTTCACAAGACAAAGGCGAGTGGAAATACAAGTGTGAGAGTGAAATGCCACCCCCATACTGTACGAGTGTAATATATTGTTTATTATACATTGTATATTTTTCCAAAACAGTAAACATTCAGAAATACTTCAATCATACGTCAAAAAATTCAGTAGTCCTCCAGAACTACCCTTAGTGCATTGAAGCATTCAATATGCAGCGTTCAAT
>WLWD01005258.1_pt1 | contig 18975 bp, 10 predicted proteins | sample 6712731 | NCBI WGS metagenome assembly WLWD01 (sample SAMN12718690, study PRJNA576275) | sponge metagenome | isolation source: marine sponge | host: Mycale hentscheli | place: New Zealand: South Island, Marlborough, Capsize Point | collected 2014-11-01
CCTGGCACCTATACATGCAAGTAGCATAGGCTGGGAAAGAGAAGGAAGTAAGAGGACCACAAATAATTAAACTCTTGTTATCACACACTCTGTCCATTGTTAGAATATTATCAATTGTGTGCACAATGGGTATTGAAATTGCTTATCAATAAGCAATTTCAAAACCCATTGTGCATACAATTGCAGGCTTGAAAGTTTACATAAAATGCATGTTAACACACTGGTATTGAGAGTATCCCTACAAATTCAATACCTTGAAATATTCATTCAATTAAGAGTTAGTGAATCAAGCAATAAACAGCACTTAGTGCTTGTCACAGTCAATTACTGTGAGCTCATGCCAATTTTACCACGAGAAAGTTATTCTTAAATACATGTTCTACTATACTATACTATACTCCTATTCTATACTCATCCAAACTCTACTAGTCATTTACAATTGCCAGAAAAATAGTCGCAGGTATCAATATACTAAACCTGTGCAATAAATAATTAATATAATGACAGCTAAGTAAAAATGACAGGCTAAAGATATGAAAGTGAATGGGTTATTGTTGCGCCACACGCTTTATTTTGTGACTTTGAAGAGGCAAAACAAAAAGTAAAAAAATATGCTAATTGGAAGATTGAGTAATTAGAAACAGCGAGAAATGAGAACAGAAAAAATGGATTAACTTGAAAGAATTACTATTAATAGGGAAGGGAATGAGACATATATCCACATGCTTATAATGACAGAAGTCTAATATCAGGTGACAGATGGGTTTTTCATTAATAGATAAACTGTCAGAAAAACTTGTTCTTGCATAGAAACTCTTATGTACACAATAATGCTATACACTGAGATTAACAAATCCTTTCTTATGAAATATCAGCCTTTGCTTTTACAACCATTGTCACTCACCTCATTCGCTTATAAATGGATGTAATATTCCACAATAACAGGGTTAGTCACCCATTGTGCGCTGACTTGACACACTTCATTGTGGTTTAGCTAAATATGGCCAAAGGCAGTTGTATTTCCAGGACTATTGTGGCCCTCTACCCTTAACATGTAAAGCAGTGGCATAGGAAGAGGGAGGGGGAGTGGGGGGAGGCTCAGGCGGAGACCCCCATAATGTGGGGGCACTATATTCTCACATCACCAATTTTTAACCGCAAATAAATAACCTTTGGACCCCACCCCCCCCCCCCCCCCCCCCCCAATCATACGGAAACATACTACTGTATATAGCATATGTAGCTAGCAAGCAGTCTTGCATTGGAATCATCTTAGGATGACCACTCAGTGAATGGTGTGACTCTACTACTAGGTGAAGGGTGACTACTTGATAGGCCTGGTGGTCTTGTTTACTGTACAGTGGTGGACCAAACCAATTGGGTAGGATTGAACATTGGAACATCTGTATAGGCTCCCTTGTTGAAGTGTATGCATGGTTTCTCACAACCACACCCATAGTTTGTTGTTCCTACTACACCACCCCTCAATACTGCAGGGAGGGGGGGGGAGCATTTAAGTTGTTTTTTTTATGCAATTACTCCCGCCCCCCATCATTTCATTGAATCTCACATGTCAGCTAAAATTCAATACAATTTGTGCAAGTTTGATTGCATGCTGAAACAGGCACATTATATCAAAAACAATATTATTATTGCTAATATTTAATAGTGTGCTTTAATTATCACTCCCATAAGTGTTATGTAACTGATTCATAATGTGCTGACCCTTTGAAATTTGGAGCAGGACTTTTAATAACATAATAGTAGAAAAAATTCAAAAAAATTTTTTTTTTCAAGTTTGTTCCCAGTGGGAGGGGGGGTTGAGTTGAGTTTTGACAAGGGAGGGATTTAGCCGATACACGTATTTCCGGTTACTTTAAATACCCGCGGCTTAATCGCAGATTTGTAGCTAGTATGTGAATAAAGTTAAAGAAAATATTATCACGAAGAATTCCCAAATCATGAATAAGCAGCTGGTCGTCGCATGCTTCATGTTCTTAGTCCCATGTTCAAGTGTGAGTATTTATAGTGTAGTATCTGTGTAAGATAATAGTGTGAGGTCTGTTTGCAGGCCAGAAAATATTAATTTCTATTTTAGGCTCATGGCTATAGTTCCGGCATACCCATTAGTAACTGAAAAAAGCAGCAACTATCTAGTATCATGGAATGTAATTCATCCTCATATTGACAAAAGATTGTTACATGTCAGCATGTCAGTCACTTTTGTGAGATTCTTCTGAGATATGAAAGCATCAAGTCAAAAGTTTTAATATATAACCCTAAGCCAATTAAGGGAAGTCAATTTTATGCTCCACTTTCATGGCTCATGTTGTTTGACCAAACTGCATCAGCCTTCTATCACACACTCATGTGTTGAGCACACTATTTGAGTATTTGATGCTAATTATATTTTATGAAACCAATGACTATATTTATATCATGGGCTTAAATCAGTTATCTTGACTTGTAATTACTTGACTTGTAATTATAATGCCTTGACATTTGCAATATCCTGGACATGGGAAACCAAGCTTAGTTCTGGGAATTTGGGAAAGTGTAAGTCTGAAAACAAAAATCCACAGTATCAAAATTATAAAGTTCTAACATTTTGAAGACTGAAAAAGTAGCAATTATCAGATTTGAATTCAGCACAATAAAGTGATCTAGAAAAATAAAGTAATGAATCTTACTCCTTATATCCTAAAATCAGGTTATTGGTGATGATCTAGCCTTGACAGAAACTGACCATGCACTCAAAAGGAAAGATCAAACATTCCACACAAGACCAAATAAATGTAACAAGAAACAGCAACAAAATAATGGTACATAAATTGCAGCTGCAAATACAGCTGCTGAAACTAACACACAAACAACATGCAAACATAATACAGAATTTAATGTCTGAGAATAAGCTGTTTGTTGTGTATTATGGTATGGTCTCCCTTACTGTGCACTTTCAATTAGACATTTTGGTGATCCAATAAGAGTAGCACATTAATCACCAGTTTTTGTATTTTTTTATGATAATAGTATGGCTCATAAGTTGCCTATTCAAAAATGTATGGGAAAAATCACTGTTCAATTAAAATCTCACTGGGAAAGTGAAAAAGCGCATAACTAATTGAAATACCTCGGTAACTAAGTGGAAACTAAGTGATATATACCTCGGTAGTTAAGTGAAATAGTACGGGTAAGTGCGCATGCGTAGAGCGTTAACTTGGAAATGTACAGTTCCAGTAGTTTCTTTGGAGACAATGTCCTTTCTTTAAAACCTAAGCAGCTGGTCGTCGCATGCTTCATGTTCTTAGTCCCATGTTCAAGTGAGAGTATTTATAGTGTAGTATCTGTGTAAGATAATAGTGTGAGGTCTGTAGAAATCTAGTCTAGTGTTACCTAGCCTCCAAAAGAGTATAATAGATATATTATGGACCCCAATCAAGTGAGTATGAAATTCTGGTTATATCATATAGTGTGAAATTTATATTACCAACTATATATAGGGTTGAACCAGTCTGAAGTTAGTGTCCCAAGTCTTTGTTTTATTTATATCATTTGAGAATGAGAATCATAGCCACTTACAGTAAAGTGTATATAAAGACTTCTTGTGCTGCTACATACAACTTGCTTTCATTTCCTTAGGTACTGACCAAAAGGATTTAGAGCTGCTGGTGATCAGTGTGACTATTAGGAACTATGGCCAGTAGTGACGGCCGTATGAACTGAAGATACGGCAAATGAAATACTTACACATACTATATGAGTGGTTTATTCTTTATCAAATAACTTACATTCACAAAGTATCATTAACACACTTATATTATTATAGAGTGTTGTCTATATCTTTTATCATAACATTTCTGTGAAACACTGAAATTTGGAGAATATGACTTTGTACAAGAATGTGACATACTTCAGTTAATGTGGTCAGTGACTATTTCTATTTTATTAATGCATCACTTTCTAATACCTTCATTCATGCTACTGCTACTTGTGGCAGAAGTTGAGAGATCAGGTAGAGTTCTATCAGTACAAGTGGTTCAGTTTCTACAATCAGTGGGTGGTGTATCAGTCATAGCCTCAAGCATATTGGATGCCAAACTTTCCTGTTGGCTGCCATATAAGCAGGTTACATTCACATCTAATTACGAGCCACTATCAGCATTGATATGATTGTGTATGGTGTGTGTAAGCTATTAAAATTCCTTGGAATGCTTGAAGAGCCAGCCCAGTGAAATCCTACACGATCACCTTCTGTATATAATGCTATTCTAGGTCTATCCACTAATACTACTTGGGTTGTATGCTGGATTCCATATACAAATATGTGAGTAGAGAATGTGTGTGTGTGTGTGTGTGTGTGTGTGTGTGTGTGTGTGTGTGTGTGTGTGTGTGTGTGTGTGTGACCAGTAAGGATACACAATGAACTGTACGATATGGTTTTAGAGTGCTGGTGGCAACCCCCCCAGCCGAGATTTGAAGCCACTCATATACGTTTTGGGAAGGATATGTGACCTATTGTGGGAAGCTTGATACATGCAATGCAAGAGATGTGGTGTGGGGGGGGGGGGGGGGGGCCGAAAGTTAAGTGGAAACTTGACCACACTTGACCACACCCATTTTATCACACCCACTAATTAATTTTTTTTTGGTTTCTTTCTGAATATTTCAATTTGTTACATAGCTACACGAAAAAAATTACACTCACCGACAACAATAAAGAATTAATTGAAGCAAGTTATATAGTCATAATACCATCCGTGATGAGAATTCATCCACCACTTCCTCTGAAGTAATTTCAATGTCACGGTGGTAATATAGCATTGCCAATCCATTAAGACAGTCTTGTCCCATACTACTCCTCAGTGAAGTCTTGATCAATTTGAGCATGCTGATGGAACGTTCACATTCACAGCTTGTAACTGGCAATGTGTGTGAATATTGGGAAAGAAATCACAATCTGCATGTACAGGCTTTTCTCTGGAGTACAAAGGCTTACAGCTAATTCAGAGTCAGTTTTCCATTTGTGCTGTCACAGGTGAGCTCTGAATTGGATCTTTAGACTGAACTCTTTTGACATTTTCACATTACAAACTGGCAATCTTTATCAAAATGCAATGTTAGTATAATGCCAGCACAAGCATGGGTAAGTGGTCATGGTGTAAACGAAGTACACTAACCACAGAAAGAAGTATTAAATGCTGGCTGTATTACATGTTTGTGCCTTGTGTGTATCACATGTCGGTGTGTGTGGTGTGTGTGTGTAAGGGAGGGGGGGCCAGGGCCCCCAGCTGGGCCCCCCCCCCTGGATCCGCCCCTGTTCTCTGTATCACTCTATGCACATGCACTATGCCTGCGTGTTACCCGGACCTGCCCTACTTTCATTCGTGCTACAGTAGCCCCAAATGCCTATCTCATATAAACTCACTTGATTAGTGAGTCATTAAACCATATTGGAATGTATGATCAACACCATAGATACAATATGTAATTATATTGCAACATCAAAAGATCTGATGGCCACTATTATTTCTTATTCCATTATGCAGAGGATAATATAACATATGCCAAAGATTGCAGATACTACACATTTATAATTGATTCACAATTAATGCTTAAGCAAGCATTATATGAAATTAGCTGTAATAAAAATATTGCGACACAAGTAAAAAATACTGTATGCATTATAGCCCTCCGCTCATATTGCAACATGTTTTACACTTAGATATATATATATACCGAGGGTAAATGGATCAAATTGATTTATGCACAATCTAGCTATATCTCGTATACATACTAATGGCCAAATAGTGCAATTTAACTACGTAGCATAATGCACTACTCAATGGATCATAATTCCAGACTATCTGCAAAAATTGAGTCGAGAATGATTAAGTCTGGTTGTACTATTTTGCCAATATGACTGGCTGTAACTACAACAAGCTAGGTACTGATGCCAAAAGTGTGAGCTAGTAACTTACAGATATTATAATTACATTAAGTGCATAGTGCAACATCGACTTTAAAGTTTATAATTGGTAAGGGTTTTTCTTTATTAGAAGCTAACCATAATTTTGGTTGTAATCCTTGCCGGTATATCGGAGTATGCTGTAATTAAGTTATCATCCACATTATTCTCTTGCCAATCAGCATTTTAGTGCAACACTACACATCCGTATTGTGACGTCACAATATGGGATGTGTGATGTGTGCAAAGTCTAACGTAGAGGAATGATTACCCATGTTCACTATTGTGTGTTTTGCATGCGCATGCAAAACACACAATGGTAGCTATAGCCATTGAACTCTCCACTTATGGGGCTCTTGGGGCATGTGCCCTACCCACCACCAATTTATTTATTTTTTGACGATAATATTTTTGGACACTGTAAAATGGCAGGAAGACTTCCTTAATCATTATTTTGAAGAAAATATTTACAACTTTTCAATTTTTTTTTCATGTAGCTATGAACATGCACACTCCCTTATGCTGATTTTTTTTATGTGCCCCCCCCTGCCGGCCCCCAACCCCTGCCACGTTTCCCCATTATGAGATTATTCCTCATTGATGCAGTCTTTTGAGATAATTAATCATAGATTTCGGGAAACCTAATGCCTAATTATGCCTCAATAATATTGAGTGGTGTGGCTGCAGGTACAGCTAGTGGGGACCACAATGTGAATCCTAGAGTGAACTTAGGAGAATCAGACACTAATGATCTCAATTAATTAAAAATAATATTAAGGCAAAATTGTGCAACCAGTGCAATCATTAGATTCCCACATTGTTGAGGATTCAATGTGTGCCATAAGAGAATATTATTGGGTAATTATTATTGCTCTACAGAATTAGGAATTACCCAATGAAAGGTTGTATAGCAGCTTGATTGGTCAGCAAATCCAGTTAAAAAAAAAAATAAATAAAAAAAATAAAAATACAAATATAATATATATAATTATATATATATATATATATATATCCAGAACTATAAACAAAACATCAACAACTTATAACCAATTAAAGACATCATCAAGTTATGTGTGCCTACATGCACTTATAAACAACTTACAATAAGTTGTTAATAAGTGCATGTAGGAACCGCTAATAAAGTTAGTTTTGAGTTTGTGTGTGTGTGTGTTTGTTTGGTTGGTTGTGTGTGTATAAAATGATAGTGATAATTAGTAATTTATTGTTGTTAAATTTTTGTGTTACGCTTTTGAATCCGAGATTGAAAAGACAAAATTTAAACCATTATCTTCAATTATCTGGGCTCACATTAAATGGTTTCTGGTTAGAAGATGTGCGATTGCTATAGGGACAAGTCAACATGTCACGAAAAGGAAAGAGAAGCTAAATGCAGGAAAGCATTTAGTGAGAAGAGTGCAGGGTATTTAGTATCACAGTTATGTCAAATTGGAAGAAATCAATCAATAAAATTGGAAATTCAAGTCATTGAAACAATTATGATTCCAGCTTGGTATAGTTTTTTCTTATTCTGTTTGGAGGATGTTACGTATACACAACTTTGTTTCCAAGGTAAAATTGCGACTGAGGTGACTATTCCCCATCCCCTCCCATTTCCTCTAGGATCTACCTCAAGATTACGATGTAGATAGCAAAATAGAAATTCCCTTCTGGTTATTACGTGGCTGACAAATACACTTTGCTTTTAATTAATTGAAGTGCAGTATTCTAGCTCCTTTTCATCAAATGAATGTGTGTGTGTGTGTATGTGTGTGTGTGTGCATGAGCATTAATGTCAAAGTGAACTGGAAAATGCCACAATATCATGTCATGCTTGAGATGCATTCCTACATTTTGGTCGTAACAGTTCTGTCAGTTTCTAGAAAGCTAATAAATGTTCTTTTCCTATGTAAGAACAAAATGCTCATGCAAAGAGTTAAATTGCTTTAATATGCCAAGTTCCTCAGAATTAGTGAGTCTAAATGAAAAGCATGTGCTATACATGAAATAATTATTGTATTTACTTTTATAATTTCAAAATGGTGATTGCTGAATGAATTAAAAATTAAAACAGTTGGCAGAAACACAAGGTGGCACAATCATAGTAGCTAAGTTAATACAAACATATGTGGGAGTGGTTCTGTTACATTCCGTTTAAAAGGCGATGAGCCGACTAAAGCTGACTTGACAATTAATAATAATCTTATGTTGTCTCTGACTGTGTTGAGGCCGGCTTCTTCACTTAGCTGCCGTAGCTATTTATATGTAACTATTTGCGTGGGGCAAAGCAAAAACAAATTACTCTATAAGTCAAAATACATTGAGTCGTCTTGATCTCTCCCGTGACTGCGAAATTCAATCCCAATCACATCAAGGTGTTAATGACTTGAGAGCATCAGAGAGTATAGGGATTTTGTTTATGTGATATCATAAACTGGGTTAATTGCAAAATAATGCATCACATGCACACACACATATATTATATATAATACCGATTTTATTTTAATGCAAGTATGTGATCTGAATGTGTTATATGCATCATCTTGACTATATTATTACTAAGATAACATACTAGTCTGCATGCATTCATAAAATGAGTACTAGCAAGATTGTTCCTACGTTTGTGAAGTCCTTGCAATACCTAAGGATCAGTCAGACCATTCGCTGTAGACATTATGTACTCTACTGTATACCTTAGTAATCATTACTAACATAATCTCATGGATTCTGTAGAAAATCAATATTTAAAGTGTGTTATATGTGTTGCGTAGTGAGTTTTCTGGGATGCAAATTCAAGACCATTTCTCATGAACCGGTAATGGTTCAGATGGGACTTCGGGTGCCCACATGGCTCCAGCAGCTTTATACTACAGCTCACAGTGTGTTCTTAGTAGGCATCCTGGCTCTGCCAGGTGCGCATAACCGCTAGAAGTTGCAAGAGAATTGGCTTTTGCATTTGCATTTATGTGTATGTATGTGTGTGTGTATGTGTGTGTGTGTGTGTGTGTGTCTGTCTGTGTGCATGGTAAGGGCTTGCTTTCATACAAACACTGTCAGCTTGTAAGACTGGACAATTAATATTTATTCAACAAGTTCACTATCACATATTCTCCCCTAGCTTCCTACAGCTCCATTATGTGTATTTAAGGAATAGGAATTCACCACAAGCGACTCTGCAGACTAGCAGTCATGCTCTCATTATTAAATAATGTATATGTATATTTGATGTAGCTGGCTGAACTCTAGTTTAAAAACTTTTAATTATTGAATTAGACAATCTCATACTATGACTGTATTAGAACCTGTTGCTATATTGTTACTAGGTGTACTAACTTGGTAAGTGTGCACTATTTTTTGCCTTTAGGTATATGAACTGTGCATACTAACAACCCTTGGGGTATTGCTATTTTTGAGTTTTAGTTTAATAGAATAGGCCGGATAAAGCAGGGAGCAGGTTATGTGAGGCTGGATATGGGAGGGTCTACTACTCTCTCATATCCACCTATATGGGACCAGCCCTATCATTAACTCTCCTGCCGCTCTCATACCACAGGAATTTACCATAGCTAGCTGCCTTACTGCTTAGTGCAGAGCAGCCCAGAGTTAGATCTGGAGATAACAGCTGGCAGCTACAATGCTAAAGTAAACTTGCTAAAGTAAACTTTCTGGCGGCGCTTCAATTGAATTTTAATTGAATTTTAATTTTGGGCCGGAAACAGAATTCGCTTGACACCGAAAATAAGTTGCTAGTGGAAACTGGGCAGGCCTGGGTAAACATCTAAAATAGTTAGAGCATGCTTAGGTACTGGTGGATTTAGTGCACTAAATGCACCAGTACCCAAGTGCTTATGCTCTAACTATTACATAGATCAAAATCAATATGTGTTTAAAACTGACAATGATGACTCATAATGCTGTCAGAAAAAACTGGGGAAATATTGCTTTAAATAGAATTATCATAATCCAAGTGAACTATTCCAAATGCAGAGGAGATAGATAATTTTCTTGTATTTTATGCAGCGAAGTCACAGCCTGCACAAGACTTCTTATAAAGTGGTTTGAAACTAAAACTGCTGAAACTAAAACTACTTTAATTGAAAGAATAATATAATCCCAGCAAAATAACAAACCCCACATGTGCATTTTTAGAGTTGCTGAATAAGCAACATAAACTGTCTTCTAATCAAACCAATGGTGGCAATTACAGCTATGAATATCATTAAACCAAATATGGACTCCAGTGAATCTGTGAATATAATTTGACCAAATTAGGAATGCAGTGAAATTCATGACATACAACAGCTTGCACTTCATTTAAATTGAGAAATTCAATTCAATTATTCATGAAGTTTTCCGGAAACAAATGAAATTCAAAACATTCCAGTCTTATTGATCAAATTACATTAACTTTTTTAAAGATAGCAAACATCTGGACTAACACGATTCATGTATGTATTTTTATTCATTCTTCAATGAATTACATTCAAAACAATTAAATGCCCATAACAGTCATATATGAATCATCTATTTATCATTGGTTAGCACTAAATACTATATGAAGTAGTGCCAATATTGTGTTCAGATATGTTTGAGCATTTTTACGATAGTAATTTTATGATAGTGATTGATTGCATGCAACTCTCACTCACCACCACTAATTGAGTGCAGGTATGGAGGTGATCATGAAGATGGCAATAGTGATAATTTTTATTAATATTAATTCCTAGCATCATTCAATGAGTGATAATTATATGCAACATTTCTCAGTTCTCAACTTTAATTTAAATAGCTACAAAATTTTGCCATAAAATCTGTGGAATAACACTTTAAAGATGCAACTTAACTATACACAGCAAAGTGTAAGCCTAATAAAGTAATGGTTTGTAGCTGCTCAGCACTTTTATCAAAGCTCATAATTGTTTGGACGAGGATCACTTTGAAGTCCCTGGAACATGCTTGCATAATGGGACTTTCCATAACCAGTCACAAATGAAGGGAGTTTTGTGTATGTACATTAAACAAAATTCCCTCATTTTAAACCCAACTAATTACTCCAGTATTACAGTTGTAATTAGTAATAAATCCCATAAGTGGATTAAAAACAAACAAACAAATTGAGCCCACATTGTGTATTGTCGGAGATATTATTTGAAATATCTATTGAGTTTGGTCAATATAGCTAGCTATATCAGAGATGTGTGTACATGTGTTAGGTGTGTAGTGTGAAACGTGATGACCTAAAAAATTAATTGTTCTGAAGATGAGAATGTGTTGAAAATGTGAACTCTTGTTGATCGTTTGTTGAAAAGTGTTAAGTTTGCTAAATCGTGGAGTTCATGTTTTGGTAAGGGGTTTATTATCAGTGATATACTTTCTTTATTATCATGATCACATTGGCAAGTGTATATCAATTATGAAACCCTTTACCTATTATCACATAAACTTGCGTGTATGTATGTATGTATGCATGTATGTAAGTATGTATGTATGTATGTATGTATGTATGTATATATGTATGTGTGCATGCATATGCATACATGCTTGCTTGTGTGTGTATGTGTATGTATGTGTATATGTATGTATGTATGTATGTTCATGACTAATGGTATATCTAATCCACATGCAGGGACTCAATGCTCTCTTGTCTCTCTCTTATTCTACACATTAAATACCATGTTGCTACTTCATGTGGCATCTGTCAATATAGCATATTATAGACTTGTTCTGTGCTGTAACTCTTTGGGGTTTGTTTGATGGTGCTGCTCACTGAGACTCTGGTGGCAGCATACCCTGGGAGTGAGAAACTAGAAATATCATATCCACTTACCATCCAGATGTGTAGTAAGCACGATTTCATGCTAAATTTCCTTGAGTGATTGTGGTGTTTTTTCCCCTGCTATCATTCATATATTGTGGATGACCCATGGTTTATTCCTGGTAAAATAAATGATTCTATTATATGACAATCATAGGAGAAAGGAACGCCCATCACTGCGGTAAATTGATGTAATAACCCCGATGTGCATGCCAGGGTTGTGGCAATTACAGGAGTAAAGTAATCAATTACAATTACAATTACTTAAAATTTTTGCTTCTCAATTACAATTTCAATTACCAATTACACCTTTAAGAACTAATTACAACAAATCTGTTAGCAATTACATACAATTACATCACATCACCTCCTCAGGATAAGTGGTCATGTAATAGGGCCCACAAAGTTTGTAATTTTGTTTTAATTCATCAATTCTTCTTAAAAGAGAAAAGTTATTTCTATCTACATTAAAAATTATAAAAACTGAGAATTCATTTTCTTGCTAGCAGTCATGTGCTTTAGAACTGACCCTTTACCAAAGTGGTCTTTGACCCCAACTACTTGCCAATTACAGGTATGCAATTACAATTACAATTACAATTACTGCAGATGGTGTAATGATTACAGCTAATTACAATTACCAATTGCAATTACCACAACACTGACACATGCACACACACTGCTATACACTCTACTAAGATTGTAGTAAAGCAATTTTTCTCAATTCTAAGAGCCAATATAAGTTTAATTAAGACATAACTCTACATTTCGAATCTTTGCTATTATATCATAATTATTTCAGCCAAAAGTGAGTAAATCAATAATATTTTGTCCGGGAACTAATGCTCTTCGTGAACCCTATATCCCATTCAACTACTATATGATTCAAAGAAGGAGAATTCATAAAGTATAGTAACTATATCTATGTCAGGGGAAGCAGTAATGTAAAGGATCTGTAGTTCACACTATGCTTAGAAACTTGATGTCTTGACCTAGCTGCAAACTGTCAGGTTGTATATTGAAGTAACTGGATGATTGTATTGATGTGTCCTTGATACTATGGTCTGTTAATTTGAAAAACAAACAAACAAACAAACAAACCCAGTTGTATGAGTACTGTGGCATACCAGGAGCTATACAGATATGTACCATAAGCTATGAATAATAGCTATGTAGTGCATATCATCTAGCTAACATGGCCATCTTACATCCACGATTTACAAATTGGCATTTTTCCTTTAGTCACTGGAATCCAATGAGTAATTAAGTGAACGCATTACAGATGCTTCAAGTACATTGATGACTCGTCAAGTGATGAAGTGTTTAAGTTTGGTGGGAACAAATAAGCTTATAAGAAGGCTCTTACAGATGACTTTCAACACAATAGGACTTACAGTAGAAGAGTGAGGTCATCTTCACAGAACATCTAGACTTCTCTTAGTATAGATCATACAGGGTTCATTAGATATTCATTGATATCATGTCAAGATCTTAGAAGGTTTTTCATCCTGTAAGAATCCAATAAGATTTCAAGCATTGCAAGATTAAATTCATACAAGAAGTGTCCAAAACTTTGCTGAATTCAAGTAATAATTTTGCAATGAATCTTGCAAGATCCTTAAATTTTCCTAGTGAGAATCCTGTTATGATTTGCAAGATTTTCGGAAGGTTCCGAGACTTTATGTAGCAATAACAGGAAATGTAGAAATGGCTGCTTTAAGAGGTAACTGCGGGGGATATTATAAATTGTACTACATATTTAACAAATCTCTGTTTGAGGGTATATTCCACACACTCCCATAGGCTCCAACTGCACTCTTGAATCTGAAGGACAGTTGTGTTTTTTTTTACCCTACCCAGTGAATTGTTCTCTTGTCATAGATGTACATGTACTTGAATAATTTTGCAATTTGTTAATTATTATAGCTGTTGAACAGGCTCGATTAAAATACATTAATAAGAAATCAGTCCTATTTGCATGGTATTCATTAATATAGCAAAATGTTACCAACATGTTGTAAACAAGATAGAATTAGTTAACAGAATTAGTAACACATAGCTGTTTTTCCACCATTACTATCAGTATTTGTATGCTATAGTGGTTATAGTTGCAACAATGCACAATTTTTTTTGCACTGCGAAAATTAAAAATTATTCCCTGTACATGTTTTCTGAATCATGTATGTAAGTGTGTATGTGTGTGTGTATATGTATGTATGTATGTATGTATATATGTATGTATGTATATATGTATGTATGTGTGTATGTATGCATGTATTCACTCATGCATGCATACATGTACGTCAGACATGATTGAAGCACTTAAGTCATGTGCTTAAACCACAATCATTTGTGCTTCAAGCACTTTGAATGAATGTGAAGCACAAAATTAGTAGTACGGAAACTTTGGAGTCACTCATACATTCCTATTGTATATTTGCAAGGAAGCTAATCAGAATGCACAAAATCATGAAATTAAGGTAGACATTTTTTTTAATTCTGTATTCTTTAAAAAAGAACATGTGAGAGAGATGATACATCTAATAGTCAGAGGCTGATTAAAAATATAGAAGTGATAAAATTAAACCAAATAAAACCAGTTTTTTTAAACAAAGTACTGTCTGCATCTCTTATGCCTAAATACTTTTCCACCAAACGTTACTAGAGCTAATGATGCTGGAAATTCCAAGTACCATTTCAACTATTCAATGATGATGAAAATATTTTTTCCAATAATTTAATGGACACAATTTCAAATCTACCCACGCACTGCAAGTTGAAACAAGTGCTTCAAAGCTACTTCAAACACTATTAAGGGAGTGTTAGTCCTTTGATTCATCCATATGCGAGTACAAGTATGTGTATACATTAATTTGAACATGTATTTAAGATATACACATCACATGGTTTTTCAGTTCCATAAATCAAGTACTATTATCAATCAATAAATTGGTCACACTATTCACTTGTTGCTTTATGAAGTAATAATTTTCACTGAGAAGTCATGTTTTTTCTTGAGAATTAATAGTTGATGAAAACTACTCTTTGTTCTGGAAGGTAAAGTCCCAAATTTTAATATAATTAGTGTCAACAAGATGCTTGCGCTTGGTGTTTTGTCTTGTTTTGCAATGTGTGATGCAAAGTAATATCAATAAAAAATAATACATAATAATCCTACAATATTATAGTACTAAAATTATAGAAATTATAGTAATAATAATAATAATAATAATAATAATAATAATTATATAAATAGTAATAATTATAATAATAATAATAATAATAATAATAATAATTATATAAATAATAATAATAATAATAATAATAATAATAATAATAATAATAATAATTATAATAATAATAATGATTGTAATTATAAAAGTAATGATGAAAAAATTTTTCCTTTATAATCAGAGTAGTAGCTGTCATGGCATTAATCATCACAAGGTCCAACAATGCTTTTTTTTCTTTAAATTTTTTTTGCATACACCCAAATTTTGGCATGTTTTTATGTATTCACTGGACTCAGTATATTAGCTACTCACGGCTTTTTACGGCAAATTTATAAAATGTTGTGTTTACTTTCAGTTTGTAATAATTTTGAAAACAAACCTTTTCAAATGTAGCTAGCTAGCTATATTAGGGGAACTTTTAATGATTTAGCTAGTAAGTAAAGAGCAAGATGAGACACAATATTATATCCATTTACTTTTTTACTTCTTGTCAACTTTGCTTTGCATCAGGTATGTCATTAATGTATTTTGATATCAAATGTCAATATAATTACTTTCTTGCAGCAATTTTACACCAGGTCAATAATTATAATTGTGTGGAAGGCATCGTAGCATATAGCTGTGCAGAAGAACAAGACGGTTTAATTTTAGTTGATATAAGTAGCAACTCTGAGACTGGATTTACAGCTAGCTACAGCTATCGTAGTACCACAAGTTTTTTTTACAGATAATATACAATCATCATTGATTAGTATAGAAGTACTGTATAAAAAATATACTTACATTTCGTCAATCATCACCATCACTAATGTTATGAATCTCAAGTTATCTCCTGACCTGCAATGATGAAACCCTCAGTTTGAATAATAGTGTTACTTCCTATTATGAAGGTATTTATATGAAATATAATTATATGGATTAAGAAAACATATCGAACAGACACTATTTGGTTAAAATTCAAGACTCTGATGGATCACATTTATGCTACCGTACCTATTAAGTGGTGGACTTAACACAAATGAGAGTAACTCCACTGTGTGCCTCTTCTGCTACTAATTATGAGATGAACCCATTATGTAGTAGTCTAGTAGTTGCAAACGAAAATATTATTAAGAGGGGCTTGAGGAAAGGAAGGGGTAGGTTGGTGGATATATATATTATTTATTGTACTTATTTAATTACTATTATATTATTATTTTATTTCTGCTATTTTTGTTCTTTTGAATCATTCATTCATAAGGTTGTTTATTTCTCTTTGTTTTTAGATTGTCACATTCTTGTAGAAATATATATATATATATATAATATACTATATCCAGAACTATAAACAAAACATCAACAACTTATAACCAATTAAAGACATCAACATCCAGTTATGTGTTCCTACATGCACTTATAAACTTACAATAAGTTGTTAATAAGTGCATTTAGGAGCCGCTAATAAAGTTAGTTTGAGTTTGTGTGTGTGTGTGTGTGTTTGTTTGGTTGGTTGTGTGTATATGCATGTGTATAAAATGATAGTGATAATTAGCAATTTATTGTTGTTAAATTTTTGTGTTACGCTTTTGAATCCGAGATTGAAATGACAAAATTTAAACCATTATATTCAATGGTTAAACAGTTGAGTAGGTACTCACAAGCTTGACCAGCAGCAGGAACTGGGCTCACATTAAAAGGTTTCTGGTTAGAAGATGTGTGATTGCTATAGGGTCAAGTAAACATGTCACGTCCTACAAAGTAAATAAAAGAAAAGAGAAGCTAAATGCAGGAAAGTATTTAGTGAGAAGAGTGCAGGGAATTTAGCATCACAGTAACGTTAAATTGGAAGAAATCAATCAATAAAATTGGAAATTCAAGTCATTGAAACAATTATGATTCCAGCTTGGTATAGTTTTTCCTTATTCTGTTTGGAGGATGTTACGTATACAGAACTTTGTTTCCAAGGTAAAATTGTGACAGAGGTGACTATTCCCCATCCCCTCCCATTTCCTCTAGGATCCGCCTCAAGATTACGATGTATTAGCTCTAATAGCAAAATAGAAATTCCCTTCTGGTTATTACGTGGCTGACAAATACACTTCGCTTTTAATTATTGAAGTGCAGTATTTTAGCTCCTTTTCATCAAATGAATATATGTATGTGTGTGTGTGTGTATGAGCATAAATATCAAAGTGAACTGGAAAATGCCACTTGCATAATGGGACTTTCCATAACCAGTCACAAATGAAGGGAGTTTTGTGTATGTACATTAATGTACATACATCACAAAATTCCCTCATTTTAAACCCAACTAATTACTCCAGTATTACAGTTGAAAGTTGTAATAAATCCCATAAATAGATTACAAACAAACAAACAAATTGAGCCTACATTTGTATTTTTGGAGATTTTAATTCAACAATACAATCCTATCTATTGAGTTTGGTCAATATAGCTAGCTATATCAGATATATATATACATAATATGTTGGGTGTGTGGTGTGCATGTGATGACCTCAAAATTAATTGTTCTTGAGCACGTGAAAATGTAAACTCTTCTATTGATTTAGTTGTTGAAAAGTGTTAAAGTTTGCTAAATTATCAAGTGTACGATCACACAGAGTTAATTTTCTGGTAAGGGGTTTATTATCAGTGATATACATCCTTTATTATCGTGATGACATTAGTAAGTGTTTATCAATGATGTAACCCTTTACCTATTATCTATTTATGTCTGTATGTATGCAGGTATGCATGCATGTATGTTATTATATTGAAAGTTTTGTTCCACTTTATGTCAAAAGTGACTCATAGAACACAATCCTACAAAAATTATGGAAGTTTTTAGGATCACCAAAATTCAGATCAGGTAATGAGTTTATTGATGGATCATTAATTTTTAAGGTACTTGATAGATCATGACAATCCAAGAAGTGCTTGAAAAATGTTCAAAATAAACTTAAGATATATACAGCTTATTCATAATTACATTAGTATTATTTTAATTGTATTTTATTGATTAATGATTAAAAAAATCGGAATAGCATGCTTGCTTTTAATGTTATTAAGACAACACCTGTGTGATGTGTGATGAGTGTATGTGTGTGTGTGTCTGAATTGACACAAGGAGTGAAAGATTGGGTGCAGTTATTTGAGTGATATGTACTTTTAAGAGAATTTTATATTTTCTTACATAATACTTTCTGACGAAGAATTGCTAGATTATAAATAAGATATAATAAATATTTATAAAGTGCTAGATCATGCTGTAATTAATTGTGGGTAGGTGTGGGTGTACTTTGCATTTTTTGTGTGTATATTATTACGTGTATGTACCTTAATTTGCAGTGAATTTTTTTTTACCTGAGTGAGAAGCTTAATTCAACACAGGTATCACTAACAACCAAAACCTTGTGTGTACCAACTTATAGGGAGATCTAGCACACCATCACCTAGTTGAAGACACCTGTGAAACAATTAAATTCACAAAATTGGATAACAATATTTATGAATGTCACACATCGTGAATAGGGTAACATGTGTGTGGTATATTATGTGTTGGAATGTGTGTTCTTTATGTGTCTAAATGTGCTGAATGTAGTCCACACTAGCTATATCTACATAAATACCTACCTCTCGAGTCACAAAATATAATAAGAATTGCACGCAAAAAAATATAAATTAAAAGTTGGCTCACTGAAATTATCAAGAGGCAACATACATTATTTGTCATGAAAATTTTTGCTATAATTGTACATTAACAAAAATAAATATGTCATAGATACAAGGTGGTGTATAATAAGGTGGTGTTAAATGAGGTGGTGTTAAATGAGGTGGTGTTGAATGAGGTGGTGTTGAATGAGGTGGTGTTGAATGAGGTGGTGTAGATTGAGGTGGTGTAGAATGAAGTGGTGTAGAATGAGGTGGTGTTGAATGAGGTGGTGTTAAATGAGGTGGTGTTGAATGAGGTGGTGTTGAATGACGTG
>WLWD01004971.1_pt1 | contig 18951 bp, 11 predicted proteins | sample 6712731 | NCBI WGS metagenome assembly WLWD01 (sample SAMN12718690, study PRJNA576275) | sponge metagenome | isolation source: marine sponge | host: Mycale hentscheli | place: New Zealand: South Island, Marlborough, Capsize Point | collected 2014-11-01
CAACAAACACAAGTCAAGACTTAGCTATAGAGAATCTAACACCTTGTAAGCTACAGTTTCATGTTACTACATAAGAGAGAGAGAGAGAGAGAGAGAGGTTCTACTGACCTCGACTACTGTAACCTACACACACACACACACATGCATGCATGGTGATCGTACTTACCTGCTGATGAGCATGGCAGAGATGATGGGCAACCAGCCATAGAAGAGAACTGAATGAGTACTTGAATTCTTGTAGGCCAGCAACATACACACTGGAATCAGGAGCAGCAGGAAGACCACTATAGGACCTACAAACACAATGAAGGACAGCATCACACAAATACACCCTCAACAGTCTATAAAACACTTGGTTTAGTAAAGCTAAACTTTTTATTCAGAAGTTCAATGTGTGCATGTAACCATTCTGGTATAATATGGTCCCATCTAATACAGCATGTTCCCATCATAGTATGGTCCCATCTAATCAGTACGGTATACAAGATACAGATGTGTTGGTATAGCTAGTGTTAACTCACTAGTAGATACAGATGTGTTTATATAGCTAGTGTTAACTCACTGGTAGATACAGATGTGTTGGTATAGCCAGTGTTAACTCACTGGTAGATACAGATGTGTTGGTATAGCTAGTGTTAACTCACTGGTAGATACAGATGTGTTGGTATAGTTAGTGTTAACTCACTGGTAGATACAGATGTGTTGGTATAGCTAGTGTTAACTCACTGGTAGATACAGATGTGTTGGTATAGCTAGTGTTAACTCACTGGTAGATACAGATGTGTTGGTATAGCTAGTGTTAACTCACTGGTAGATACAGATGTGTTGGTATAGCTAGTGTTAACTCACTAGTAGATACAGATGTGTTTATATAGCTAGTGTTAACTCACTGGTAGATACAGATGTGTTGGTATAGCCAGTGTTAACTCACTGGTAGATACAGATGTGTTGGTATAGCTAGTGTTAACTCACTGGGAGATACAGATGTGTTGGTATAGCTAGTGTTAACTCACTAGTACATAGATACAGATGTGTTGGTATAGCTAGTGTTAACTCACTGGGAGATACAGATGTGTTGGTATAGCTAGTGTTAACTCGCTGGTAGATACAGATGTGTTGGTACACTGGTAGATACAGATGTGTTGGTATAGCTAGTGTTAACTCACTGGGAGATACAGATGTGTTGGTATAGCTAGTGTTAACTCACTAGTACATAGATACAGATGTGTTGGTATAGCTAGTGTTAACTCACTGGGAGATACAGATGTGTTGGTATAGCTAGTGTTAACTCGCTGGTAGATACAGATGTGTTGGTATAGCTAGTGTTAACTCACTGGTAGATACAGATGTGTTGGATAGCCAGTGTTAACTCACTAGTAGATACAGATGTGTTGGTATAGCTAGTGTTAACTCACTAGTAGATACAGATGTGTTGGGATAGCCAGTGTTAACTCACTAGTAGATACAGATGTGTTGGTATAGCTAGTGTTAACTCACTAATAGATACAGATGTGTTGGTATAGCTATTGTTAACTCACTGGTAGATACAGATGTGTTGGTATAGCTAGTGTTGACTCACTAGTACATAAATACAGATGTGTTGGTATTGCTAGTGCTGACTCACTGGTAGATACAGATGTGTTGGTATAGCTAGTGTTAACTCACTGGTAGATACAGATGTGTTGGTATAGCTAGTGTTAACTCACTGGGAGATACAGATGTGTTGGTATAGCTAGTGTTAACTCACTGGTAGATACAGATGTGTTGGTATAGCTAGTGTTAACTCACTGGTAGATACAGATGTGTTGGTGAAGATGGTGGTAAGAGGTAAGTCTGTGCTTGGAGTGAAGTCATCTTCGCCACTTCCACTTGAGTTGATGATATCACTGGGAGACCACGGAACAGGAACTGACCAGGAATAAGACTCCGCTGGAGAGAGAGAGAGGAGTGGGGAACAACATTGTTTATGACAACAGACATGCCTCAAAGGATGGTGTTGGTCTTCTGCCAAAATATGTCTATTAGATAGCCAGCATCCTGGAAGGTTCAGAAAATTTTACTAAACAGTAAGCTGTGCCACAAGTTACCCAATCACTATGAAGATGTGTAAGAACTATCTACTACTACTAGAAGGTTTGTCAGGAATTGCATTCTATCTTGTCCTCGCACATTCTGGAACCAAGCCTCAATACTGGACTAGTACCAGTACATGCTTGCTACATGTGTGGGACCTCGTCATGGAAACAGCGACACCTCACTTATAGCAGCAACACAACCCAGGACAGAATAATGGAAATTCTCAACTGAAACAAATAAAAGATGCTATCTGTTGCCAGTGGAGCTATAGCATCTGGACTTCCTCAGGTACCAACTCACACCAGGTGAACCACAACAGCTGACACAGAGAATTAAATCATCACTCTATCAATATGCTAATTTTGAAATCAATACTCTGTCAGACCAGCTATTAATGTAGTGGTATTCAGACACTAAATGTCCTCACTTCTTCCCTCACAAAATAAGTAATACTTTGGCTTTGTAGTTCTGCATAGTATCTGTGGATCTGCGTAGAGAGATTCATTAGTTACAAATCAACCCTAAGCGTGCATGTGCGAGAGGGTTATAGTAATCGTCTTGTTTGTTTGTCTGTCTGTCATGCTCTGATTTTGGAGATTACTGACAATTAATCATTGATTCATGTATGAACTTACTTAGAAAAGTGATTTTAAGACCTTTCAGATGTTAAGGGTGTTAGGTTGACATATGTGATATACTAGCGATGACTGCCTTCTTGTCCGGGAATCTTTCACTCTAAACCACAATAATGTATGAGGATGAAGTGGGAGATGAGGAAAAGGAGGGGCAAGGGGAGGGGTATAAATTCCAGAGTACAACTTACTGATGTTGCTATAATATATTGAAAAAATTTTGATACAGGAGAAGTAGGAAGTTGTTATAGTTGAGAACAGACCAGATGGAAATATATACAAGAAGGCCATCAGAGTCTAGTAGAGAAGGTTATTTGATGGAGATGGTTGAGGAGGCAGAGAGTCAGTTAGTAGTAGCAAGTCTAGTAGAGGTTATTTGATGGAGATGGTTGAGGAGACAGAGAGTAAGTTAGTAGTAGCAAGTCTAGTAGAGGAAGTTATTTGATGGAGATGGTTGAAGAGGCCAGCAGAGAGTCAGTTAGTAGTAGCAAGTCTAGTAGAGGAGGTTATTATATTGATGGAGATGGTTAAGGAGGCCAGCTGAGAGTCAGTTAGTAGTAGCAAGTCTAGTAGAGGAGGTTATTATATTGATGGAGATGGTTAAGGAGGCCAGCTGAGAGTCAGTTAGTAGTAGCAAGTCTAGTAGAGGAGTTATTTGATGGAGATGGGTTGAGGAGGCCAGCAGAGAGTCAGTTAGTAGTAGCAAGTCTAGTAGAGGAGGTTATTTGATGGAGATGGTTGAGGAGACAAGCAGAGAGTCAGTTAGAGTAGCAAGTCTAGTAGAGGAGGTTATTTGATGGAGATGGTTGAGGAGACCAGCAGAGAGTCAGTTAGTAGTAGCAAGTCTAGTAGAGGAGGTTATTTGATGGAGATGGTTGAGACCAGCAGAGAGTCAGTTAGTAGAAGCAAGTCTAGTAGAGGAGGTTATTTGATGGAGATGGTTGAGGAGACCAGCAGAGAGTCAGTTAGTAGTAGCAAGTCTAGTAGAGGAGGTTATTTGATGGAGATGGTTGAGGAGACCAGCAGAGAGTCAGTTAGTAGTAGCAAGTCTAGTAGAGGGGGTTATTTGATGAAGATGGTTGAGGAGGACAGCAGAGAGTCAGTTAGTAGTAGCAAGTCTAGTTGAGGAGGTTATTTGACGAAGATGGTTGAGGAGGCAAGTAGAGTGTCAGTTAGTAGTATCAAGTTTAGTAATTATATCAGTCATTAAAGAGATACTATCTTCTTTATTTGTCTTTTTTCACTAAAATTATCTTCTAGTTTAATATGTACATAGTCATTGTTGCTATAGAGTTGTAATAAACAATCACAACTTTCACAACATTTAGATCCATCCTTTAGAGCTGATTCATGAGGATCTTTAAAACAATTACTTAAATCCAGAGTCAACAAACTCTTATGCTGCCATCCACCAACTAGACATGCCACATTATCCACACCAATACTGTTTGTATGAAGATCTAGTTCATGCAGGTTCTTGCAACTCTTCATGATATCAAGTATAGTAGACACACCATCATGTGTGATTCCAGTATTTGTGAGGTCTAGTACTTGTAAATTACTACAATATTGAAGTCCCTCAGATAAACATTTCACACCATATGATGCTATACGATTATGATTCAGTGATAACACTTGCAGTTTACTACAATATTGAAGTCCCACAGACAGACATTCTATACCACGTGAACTAATGTAATTCCAACTAATGTCTAGTTTTACTAGTTGAGTGAACTTCTTAAGTCCAGCACTCAGAATTGCTATACCATCATCACCTAATCCAGTGCTGTCAAGATCCAGTGTATGTAAAGAATCTCCACACAGGGCAGCTACAAGTGTAGACACGTCTTCTGGACTTAAACTACTCATATTGCTTAGCTCAAGATGTTGTAGCTGATGATTACACCTAATCACATGACTCAGAGCAGGCATGCATGAATGGAACCAATTATATCCTAGTTTTAGTTCTATTAGATTAGTGTGATCCTTCAGTCCCTCAGCTAGTGCTGCACAATTTACAAAAAGGTTCTGTGTGAGATTTAAATGACAAAGTTTCTTACAATGGCCCAACACTTTATAAAATGCATCAAAATTGCTAAAATGACAAACAGACAAGTTAAGAGTGTGTAGATTGACCCAAAGCTCAACATTACTGAATAATAAATTAAATTCCTCTTGACCAATAAGGCAATCAGCTAAATTTAGAGATTGTAGTTTAGCGGAACACTTCACTGCATCTATAATACTCATACAAGCACTGTCATGTAATGCCAGACTATGTAGAGACTTGCATCCTTTCAGACTGTCACTAATAAGCTGTGCATTTGAAGAGCTACTAAACACAATATTATTTTTAAACTCTACATGGTGAAGATAAGCCAAATTTTTAATGATTCTACACTGAGTTGGTACAGAATTATCATTATGGCAATCATCATCATAACAATTACCACACACTATTCCCCTAACATTCTTCACTTGTTCTTGTTCAGCCACAAGTTTTTCAATGTTATACATGTTATTTCTAGACAGTTTCAATGCTGGTAAATTCTCACAGTATAAAGCTCTCCTCAGAGTATCTATGTCTGCCTCACTGACATCATCCCATGATGGAGTAAATACCATGTTTCTTATACTATCCCTGGATCTGTGTTCTAAGACTCTCTTAATACCCTCTTCTGTAATATTTACATTATGAAGATACAGATCTAGGCTAGGTAGATTCTCTGTAGCTTTAGCTATAACTACTGCTCCTATATCTCCTAGACTATTCCCCTGCAAGTTTAGTTTTCTCAGACTGTTACAATGGACTAGTGCATCTGCTAATGCTGTGGCTCCTGAGTCACCAATAGAGTTACACTCAATAGACACCTCCTGTATTGCACTACATCTTGCTAGGCAGCCAGCTAGTACTATAGCTCCAGAGTCACCTATCCTGTTAAAGTCAAGGACAAGATTCTCCAAGACTGAAGGGTTCAATGTACTGGCCAGTATCTCTGCTCCTTCATCACCAATACAACAATTAACAAAGACTACTTCAGTACAGTGAGATAACCTCTCATGAGGGAGAGAAGGAACTGTCTCAGAGTTATACAAGTGTAGCCATGACAGATCACTGTCCTGAACGATCTGGCAGCCAAAGGCATAACTCAACATTTTCCTCCACACCGCATGGTTGACAGGATGACCTTCATGGACACAATAAAATACTCGTCTTATATTGTGACTGCCAAATGTTAATAGCTTAAGAATATCTTCAGGATTAGAACAAGGTACTAAAGGTAGAGAAATGGTCAAGACCTCTAGGTGAGCTAGAGTTATTCCACTAGTAAGACATTCTATTAAAGACTTACTTAATTCAATTTCATTTAAATTCAGCTCCTCTAAGAAAGGCAAGTAATGTAACAGAGTATTCAATACCTCAAACATGTTATCTTCAAACATGTTATCTTCATACACACGTGCTCGTAGACATCTAATTGACTGAAGTTTGTCACTGCTAACCAATGAAGCAAATAACTCGACTCCATCACTGTTCCATGTACAATTGTTGAATATCATCATCTTGGTAACTGGTTTAGTACACTTAGAGATGACATATGCTAGAGCAATAGAGTCTGTGGAGCTAACAATATCACCAGGAACATCAATATTGCCATCCCTTACCACATAGTTACAAAATTCTACATCTTGGGACTCAAAGGCACATTGAATTTTCAAATGGCTACCTATTCTATTAGAGCTACCATAAACTAGCTTGGCTGTTGCAGAAGATGGAAATAATCCACAGTAAAACTTCAAAACATTCCTCCAACTCCAATCATCAATTAACTCTTTATTTGTTACTTGAACTCCACTAATATAGAAAGCAGCCAGAAACTCTTGAAAGGTAAGGTGATGGAAAGCGTACAGGTCTTCGCTGCCGTAATGTTCAGAGGTACGTTCTACTGTTAAAAGACCAAGATTACAGTCGCTCAAGAAAGAAGCCTGGATATCACTTTTCCTGACTACTTGCTGAGAGTTAGTCATCATATCAAATGCTAACTTACACACAGAACTGAACAATGTCTTCTCCTCCCCACTCAATTCCATTAAAGACTTAATTTTAGACAGACCTTCACTTTTATTAGCTTCATGTCTCAATATAGTGGCAATTGTAAACTGCTCGTAGATTTGTGTTTCTGTTTGGGGAAAGTCACCTTCTAGCTTACTGAACAAGAAACATATCATGGCTGCATGGACTGGTAGGTAGCACATGTGAAGAACATTGGGATGTTGATCTAGATACTCCTCCATTTTAATATTCATACCAGAGTTAAGGAAGGGATAAGACCTCACATAGCTATAGATCTGATCCTTATGAAACCCTATAACTTCTAGACGTGCTTTGCATCGTTCTTTTAATTTGTCTGTAGCTACAGGGCGTGATGCTACTATGACCATGGAGTCTGGAAGAAGTGTTTTGGTATTGAGCAACTCATCAATAAATGCATTTTTCTTTTTCTCAATAGGATACTCATCTAGTCCATCTAGAATGAAGCACGCTCCTTTACCTCTACATTTCTGGAGGTCGTGTTCAATTTCTTTATTAAGAACATTGCCATAAAAAATCTGGAGCAAGTCTAGCAAACTCTTATCTCTCCCACTTTCATTCACTAATCTAAGAGTTATTAAGAACACCATTGTAGCTCCTTGTAAGACTTTCTTCCCCTCAGCCCAATCTCTAGTTAACTTGCGAACCAGAGTTGTTTTACCACTACCTGGACGACCTTCTACTAAAAGCAAACCTCCTTCTCTGTACTCTCCGAACACTTCCTTGTACTCTGCTACTTCCTTGCTCTCTAGAATGTCGTCCATGTCCCCACGAACTGTGTAATAGTCGTATGAACCCTTTTTTTGATGTCTGACAAGAACTAAATTAATAACATCAGAATTAGGTCTTTTGCTATCTGGTAAAGTGTCTCTCGACTGATGAGTGGGCATCTGCAGTTTTTGTACTAGTACTCCTTGGTTGACTATGTCACTGGCTAATGCTTCCTTTAATCTCCTGAGAGTGGCAGGTCTGGCTCCCTCGTAGTCTGCCTGGACATATGCTGTGAGAATATTGTTTAATCTGCTCACACTGTCTTTACCATCGCCACAATCAACTAGCTTGTGTTTGGGAATTTCCAGTGCAATACCTATCACCTCCCATAAGTGACTACAAGATACAAGACATTGGACTAAATGTGGGACATCTTTCAATGCTATTTCATCATTTCTATCTTCACCACAAGTTGTGGATTCCTTAGCCACCTCCCTGTTCATAGCATCACACTCATCTCTCACTCCTCCTCCAAGTCTACTCAATACCTTAACTAGTCTGTTGTAGACTTTGCCATCTTCCCTCACCCTTTCAAAAACATGCTGTAGCAAGTACCTGACCTTAACCTCTTGTTCCAGGTGGTCTGGACCTGGGTCCAGGGAAGCAAACTTGTTGCCGGAGTCTTCAGAGAGAACCTTCTTCTTGAGTAGATCTTGAGATAGCTTGTAAAGGTCAGCAGTATCTAGTATAGACTCCAGCTCCTCCTGGTGCTGAAGCAACACCCACCATTGAGTTTCAGAAGACATATAGTCCAGAGACAGACAGAGAGAGAGCTAAATCTTTCTTCTCCTCTTGTTGTTCTACCCGCGTAGCTTCCTGTGGGTTTGGCTGGAATGCAATTATGCTTAGTCTCGCGCGCCAAACCCTTTACCCAACCGCTCCGCTCGGTGCTGGATTTCAGGGGAAACATATAAATTGTGTATTGCTTATGACATAACTCAAGTGAGCAATAAAATCATCGCGAAGTTTTAACGTTGGGCAGGGACGTTGAGATTTTGTGGCAGAGTTTGTTGCAGTTTAGCGTTTGTTCTTTCGAAGTCAGGATTTTTTTTGGTATGGAGGTAGAAAGCTGCTGTTGCTTTTGCTGTGGAGATGATCTTTCTGGCGGAGAGCAGTAAAAAAGGAGGCGAAGGCTTGCAAATCCTAATTTCAAGGACTCACTCTCAGTATTAGTCTACCTTGCATCTGAGCTGAGAGCTTGCATTGATGTGTCTAGAATGCATGATGGATACATTTGCAGAAGCTGTGCTACAATGCTGGATAAATGTTCAAACCACCTCCACCAGAAGATCAGCAACAAACTCAGAGTTGCCCTCTAGTAGAGTAACAGCTGATCAATTGCTAGGCCAGCACGAAGGTCAATTAGATCACAAGGAGGACTAGGATCTGCACCAATGGTAGCATTTGGAAGCACTGAGTCTCCAACTATTGTAGTAAGATAATTTAATTTTTACGTAATGATTAAATGTGTAGAACTAGTAAAAAGTGATAACAACAATAAACAAACAAAACAACACTGAATTAATGCAAACATAAATTAAACAGAGTTGAAAAAATTTTTTTTCAGAAGATAGTATATCATGATCAGGTACTTTGTTATCAGATCAATTTTATATTTATGATGTGACATAAAAATTATATTGTAGGCACGTGTTATATACAAGTCACACACACAAAAATCTTATGCCTTTACTCCAACTAGAAGAAGAATATGCAGACCACTGATAAGGAGGAACTATAATTCCTTCGCACGGACCACCATGCAGAACAAAGGAGCGAAAAAGGTAATACTAGATGTCGTGGGCCAAATGTTACAGAAGGAAGTGATATTTCATTGTTCAAATTCTCACAAAAGTCTGTTGACTGAAGAGCCTAACAAGGATTTGGATGGTTTAGTCCAGCGCATCATCTGTGAGGTGCACGATAGGGCGCCTACTCTTTTTCTGCTGTTAGGATGGGCTATGAAGACGAGGCAACCTCACTCGAACACAAACATTCTCATCTCAACCATCACATCCATGATTTGCAAGCATCGCAAAGCATCTGCGTGCCAGTTTCAGCGACTAATTTCCTTGGTTTTATATAATGGGCATTCTTCAGAGCAGGTACTAAGCAATAATTTGTTGTGAGATATTTTTAGTGAGGCATTGAAACATGTACGTCATACACATGAATTCCATAACTGTAATGATGGCTATATATTAAAATTATAGGTATATGAACGGCTTCAAAAGCTTGGTTTATGTCTTTCACACTCAAGGACAATAAAACTTGTCGACAAACTTGGAAATCAATATGACCAAAAAGTGAAAAATTGGAAAGTTGAGTCTGAAGATATGTTTGTCAATTCTTCATTATGTGTGAGTTGATTATAAATCAAATGTAGTCAAGTAATATACATGATATCTTTGTACGTAGGTGGAGACTGTTAGAACCATGGATCTTAGTCAATTTCCAATCCTTTCGAGAGATGACTCAGATTTTGACTTGGAAGAAGCAGATTATGACAAGATAGAGTGTAGGAGTACAGGTGCTTTTGAGGATGCATATCTGTATGAATCACCTAATACAGATGACAGTGATGGCAGCCATCATGATGGCAATCTGACCTGCAGTGATACCAGGCCTGAAGAGCAAGTTCATCAGGAGCAGTGGGTGGATCAGTGCCACAATGACAGTGAGGTAAATGTTATCGTTAATTAGCTAATAAGATAATAATGCAGTGTATTGACCATAAAGACAATTTACCATAAAAATACATTTGTGACTGTCTATGGGAAATTTGGGCACAATGCGGCATGTGTAAACGTCGGTAAATCAATTGAATTTTTTTTTTTTAATATTAAATAAGCCTTAGAGTGAACGGTTAGGTCTATTATATTGGGAACGGATGAAGCTATGATGATAAAACTTGGAGAACTCAATATCTGGATGCCAACAACTCTTAAGCAAACAAAATGGTATGTTGGGCAATATTTTGTCATATATAACTATACTTTCATACAAGGAGGGGGGTATCTTAGCGAAAATTCCCTTCCTGGCAAAAGTATTTTTAACTGCACAGCATTAATGCATGAGCAGTACAATGAAGAATATTACTCGTCTGATTTGTTGCATTTACACTCATTAAGTCAACAGATTTGTCTCCAGTATCAAAATAATATAAGTGGTAATAATTACCACTTCAGTTTGATATTTCTCACTCAATTAAACTTGGCAGGTAGATGATACTCAGTCTATGAATGTTGACGAGCCTGATGAGTCATGTTTGCAAGAGCCACAAGAATGGAGTGATCAGCGATCTGAAGTATGATTTTATTATGAATGTGGTGTGTTACAATTTGTTTGTTTTTTTTAACTGAATTTTTTTTTTCCAAAACACAAAATCAAAAGAAAAAAGCTGAATTAAAAATGTAACCACTGTAATTACGTGTATGTGGAAAATTGTTACTGCACTGAGTTATCATGAGGAAAGTGAAGTAGGATGGCTTTACGTTAGTACTCAGCAGAGTGGGAAAACTGTGTGGCAATTGTCAATAATAGTTAGTCACAGTTTATTGTGAGAATTTTTGTGTCAGGTTAGGGGTTAGGTAATTCACCTGTACTCTGATTAATTGCACCACTATGTGTCAATTGACTGTTAACACACCTGCTGTTGTCATTCATTAATTCTGTCACTCTTCTGTCAACAGTGGTTCTTGCTGATGGCCATCATCTAGGCACTGAAAGTCTCGTGAAATTTTAAGGCAAAGTCCCTTTAAACTGTCAGAATTTTCATTTTGAATATTCCTCTAGGGCAAAAAAAGTTTCATTTTGCCTGTGCAGGTTAATGGGAGTAGCTAGTCACATGACCCTCCCACTTTAGCCCAGTTGATAGGTCTTGATAAATTATATGCTAGCATTAGCATAATAGGTAACCAAGAGCAGAATAGCATAATAGATAACAAAACAACAACAACAACAACAACAAAAAGGAATGATACAACTTGCTTTATTAAACAAGCAAGTTACTGTATTATAGAATGTTTAGAAATTTGTGTTTATGCGCATTTTTTTTTTTTTGCTACCAAGAACATTTCAAGGACCCTATTTTCATGCTCTTTTGCTTTTACAAAAGTATGAGTATTAGCACGGGTAACCATGCTGTTTATAGGCTATCTGTGCTATCACTCACTAATAGTAGGCCAGCTTTTTAAAAAGTCATTTGCACTGTAGCTACACTGTATCGTTCACTCACTATCTCCTTATTTCAGGATTAGTTTCTGCTGGAACTTCGTTTTCAGTGTATGTCTCCTCCTAATCTGTTGAAAAAAATTCCGTCTAATATGGGTAGAGCTTCTGTGGTAAAGAATGACATTGTTTCCAACTAGAAACTACTATGTTTCCAAGGTTAACGCTGCACGCATGCATACTTACCCGTACTATTTCACTTAGCTACTGTGGTATTTCACTTATTTTCCACTTAGTTGCGATGCTATTTCAATTAGTTACGTGCTACTTCACTTTCCCGTGCGATTTCAATTGAACAGTGATTTTTCCCACATTTTTAATGGGCAACTTACGCATCGTACTATTATAATCAAACAACCCATTATTCTCTCATCCACTTTAGTGACTGTTTAGTAGTAGTTTCCACATCTGCTTCAACATCTAATATTTTGTTCTTAGAATATATTGATATTATTCCGTGGTGGAGTGCACAGGAGGCACCACATGTAAGCTAATGTAATTGATAATTAATTTTAATTAATGTACTACTTTCTTGCGGCAAAACAAATTTGTGATCAGTACATACAGTCAAGTATACTTTTTTGTATTCGAAAAGCCCAACTAGTTGTCTCAGAGACATGCACATAACATAGCATGATGATTAGTGGTGGAAGCGGTCAAACATTTAAACCTCTATTATAGTGGCTTCTGAAGTTTGCTTCAGGCCATAGGCACACACAGTGACAATGTGGTTTAACTCTAGTCACTATCATTTGTCATCGAGATCATTGTGAATAAATCCTACCTATACATTGCCCGAGTCTGGGAAAGCCGCTACCATGGTCACGTGACTTCACCTACCTCTGAGCATGTGAGTGTTAGGCACGTGACCAGGGTATTCCCCACCTTTGGGGGAAAAGGCCCCCATTTCACGGGCATCCCGCGGTGCCTTACTGCGGGGGCCTGGTGGCTAACCCAGCTTCACACCGCAGTTAGCGGTGGATATTATTTATTCATAGGAGGAGATGGGGATGGTTTGGCGGGATTACGGCAACGGCTGCTTTTCCCCTTCCTCAGCGCTTAAGCTGACTCGTGGTTACTATCTCCGACGTGGCTATCCAGGATGGGTGCGCATGCGCCGCATCTGCCCACGGCAGGCGGGAGTTCTGTGCTCCCGTCATTAACCTTGTTAAATTGCATTAAACTACATGTATCTGTACCCTCACAGAGTAGTCTACCCTCCTTGTGGCAGGTTATACAACTGAGAACTGGGTGGACTGTAACTGGAGTCATGATTCACACACTTCCTAGCTGACTTGGTAAATTAAACCATTTAACAAGTACTCTTTTGTTTACTAATTACTACTTCTATAGAACGCACCATTGTGTACTTGTTTGTGTATGTATGTGTGTGTGCATGTGCTTGTGTGTGTTCTTGCGTGGGTGTGCAGGTGTGTGTATGCGCTTTTGTGTGTGTGTGTGTGTGCTTGTATGGGTGCAGGTGTGAGTGTGTGCGCATTTTTGTGTGTGTGTGCTTGTGTATGTGCGTGCTTGTGTGTGCGTGCTTGTGTGTGTGCGTGCTTGTGTGTGTGCATGCTTGTGTGTGTGTGTTTGTGCGTGTGAGTATATTTGTGTGTTTGTATTCATGTGAGTTGTTATTATGGGTGTATGTTGAGTGTGTATAGATCTTCATCATACGTGTGTCATGTGTGTTCATGTTGTATGTCATTTGCTATGATTTTGTAGTGTCTAAAATTAAAGTGGATATTGATTAAAAACTGAGTTATAATTGTAATTACAAAGAGTTTAGTACAGTTAATCCATTCAATTGTCTGGCAAAAGCGGTTCTCAATGGAGTTTCCTTTTGGCCTATGGAGACAGTCAACAGTAAAGGCAGTCATTATATTTTTGTTTCATTTTGTATTGGACATACCCTTTGTATTACATTCTGGTAATTTCTAGATCTATAAAATGGGACAATTGTTTTAATCAAAAGCTTTGCTGTTCAATTAAAAAAAAATTTCATTTGCGAAACAGTATGAGCATCAGTGGAATAACTGTCATGCATCTGTTAGTGAGACCAACAATACTAATCCGGTGCCACTAGTGGTTCCACATTACACCATTGCATAAACATAGCAATTCAATTAAAAAGTTGGTTTAATTATTTTTGTACTTTCTGAGTAAGTGGAACTTTTCAAGGAAGAATAATAGTCAAGTAGTAAATAGGTTTGGGGGTGGGGGAGTTGAGAAAAAAATTACCTCATCTAAAATCCGAATGTAGTCACTATATAACCTTCATGTGGGAAGATTTAAGATTTTTTTAATGTTTGAATTTATAGCTACTCTACCATTGAAGTGCAATTTTTGGAATCATGGGTGAAAAAATAGATTTGCTAAGTTCATCATTGTTTAACCATTGAATTCATTCTGAAATAAACCAAGTATTGTGCTATTAATTTAATGTATGCAATTATGTGTTTATTTAGTTAAGCGCAGGTGGAGATTCATCTCGTGATTTTCTGTCAAGTCATGATGGCATCCAACATCTAGAGGAAGCAACACCTGAAGCTTCTTTTGATTCTGCAAAAATAGTCCAGACCTTTGCTAAACAGCCTTCTTCTCTGAATTCTAGGTACAAGCTGGTTTTTGACAACATAGACAAGAATGTCAAGCCACGATACATGAGATGTGATGCCCAGACCCAGTCTCTGCATTATGTATTTTTCGGGAGGGTCTGGCCGTGCCAGACTACGTCCTGCTGTCATAAATCTTTGCGAGCTGGTGTTGTATGATGGAGGTTCTAGCTGAGGCTATGCCAGTAGTCACTTAATTTAGGACACTTTTCAGCTCGGAGCTCACAGAAGAACAAGTGCAGAGGTGGGACTAGCTAAAAATATTTGTACGCACATTTTATAGACGCCCACACACAATTAAACTTGATGTAAGAAGTACACATTTTGTACGTTCCCTGGAATCCAGGGGAAAGATACCAAACAGATTCTTTAGGAACCAGACCCTTCCTTGTTGCTCACAGTGAGAACTCAGAACACTGCATCGCAGCGATTACTCTGTGTAAGATATTGGCAGAGAAGACATTCTATTTGATGAAGGATAGACACCCATCTAAGCTCAGCTAATGGGAAGACTAGCTAAGAGATCAGTTGCCTTCGATGAGGAGAAAAAATGGGTTATACATAAAGCTTTGGATGGAAAACCAGAAAGATGTACTAAATTTTGCACAACTCCCCCTTATAGTCGACACTGTAACTGTTGTTGAAGCTGTAATTAAATTTCTTGTGAGGATAAGGCAAATGTATTTAAGGGGTCAAGTTTCAAATGAACAAAAAAATATAGCCATTCTTCCAGCTGATAAAGGTAGAGCCAGTTTTTTTATGAATAAGGAAGAACACCATTCTAAGCTCACCCAGTTAATACAATCAGGCACTAACAGTCTTGTAAATAAAGATCCAACTAAGACTCAGGAAACTAAAAATAGGAGCATTGAATAATACCTACTATAATGTTATAGAACTGGTTAAGACCCACTGGATGTAGAACACCTCTTCTTTATGGTCTTCCTAATACACCAGTTAGGGAAGCTGCATTGGATCACTATCTTACAATTTATCAAAGTTTGTATCAAAAATACATCACCATTGTTTGATAATATACAACCATACATAAAAATTAATCCAAACAGTTAATAGTGTATGCTTGTTGAGATCTGATGAAACAATGGTGAGTTTTGATGTGTCTTCCCTGTTTTCACTCATGTTCTAATAGATGAGGCAATATCTGTGATCAGAGATTAGCTCCAGAATGATGAAAGTCTAGATGAAAGGACATGTCTATCTCCTGAGTGCATCACAGAATTATTAGAGGTCTGCCTTAGGTCAACTAACTTTAGGTACAAACAGGAACTGTTATGAACAAGTAGATGGAGCAGCCATGGGTTCTCCTGTTTCTGCAGTTGTGGCCAACTTGTACATGGAATTCTTTGAAGAAATAGCTTTAAACTCAGCTCCAGTTAAACCTGTGTTTATGGCAGAGTTATGTCGATGACACCTTTTGCATAGTTAAGAAAGGTTCTTAAAAGGAAAGCTTTCATTTCTGGATTGCTTATGGAAGAAGGGTGATGGTGTGCTTAGCTACTTCCATTGTTTGCAGAAAACCTACACATACAGATAGCTACATTCATTTTTTAGTCAGCCATCCAAATGATGTTAAGAGAGAAATTGTAAGATGCTTGTATCGGAGAGCTAGGAGGGTAACTAATTTGAGTGACACCTACACAAAGTACTTCAAAGTAATCGTGATGGCGATGAAACCATTAGGGCAGGCTAAAGAGTTATCTTCTAGAGACTACTCAGATAGCAAAAGAAAGGTTTGCTTCTTACTATTCTATACATAGCAGGATTGAGTGAGAGTATTCAGAGAGTGTGTAGAGACTTTGACATCAAAATAGGCACTGAGTCATCCATCTCAGCTGTGGTAAAGTATGTGTATAGGCAAAACAAAAGGCTTGAGCAAAGAGTGAAAGAACACCAGGATGCTTGTAAAAGAGTTGATGAGAAGGTTTAGGCCATCTTTGAACATGCTCTGTAGTAACATGACCCCATTCGCTAATTGGGAGAGGTAAGAGTTATAGACAGAGCCACTAAGAATCATGAATTAAAGATCAAGGAAGCTCTACACATAAAGATGACACCAGAACCTGGCAGTCTATGTTGCATGTAAACCACTCTTCAGGATGTATGGAACAGTTTGCAAGCATGTCCACAAGTTATCTTGCTGTTTATATTGATTTTTTAATCACCATGTCCAAAAGTTCAACCTCATTGACCCCTGAGGAGAACTTCGACAAGCAGTCGAAACATTGGAGAAAGTTTTAATTTACACAATATATTGACTGATAATACTGAGAAAAAATGATATATTTCAGCCTAGAATAACTGAATCTCTATGTTAAAACAGGATATAATTTATTGTGATAGTTGAATGTCAATTAGCACTGAGGTGTTATCACTGTTTTAGTTATTATTTTATTTCACAAGTTCTCTCCCAGCTCATTTTCATCAGATGTATTAATTCTGTATTAATAAATGACTGTGAAAGAGAGAATGCATCTATTACTATTATTATTATTATATTATTATTATTATTATTATTATTATTATTATTATTATTATTATTATTAACCTTCAGTGTGCATGCATGAGGTTATAGTAAGTCATTTGTCTGTCCGTTTGTTTGTCTCTCTCTCATGCAAAACTAGAGCTACCAGAACTACCTGAGACATATGAAGCCATTGCTCCATACTTCACTGTGGCACAATTGAAAGATGCAAGTAGATAGCTAATCTAATTTTTCCTGCATTACCTCGTAACAGTTTGAAGGAATAATTGATTACATAATGAAACGTATTTCCAAAAGGATAGCTATGCAGGTGTGTGCATGTAGCTCTATTATTTATTCCTCCAAGAAAAGACTGAATCAGTACTTGCATAAGCTAGAATTGTGCTCTATAGCCAAATGAACACCATCAAATGTGTCTTCTCCTATGCTGCTGACATGGCACTCCTGAACTAAGTACAGCAATTCTTAAGGATATGTTCAAGCTAAGCAGTATCCAGGTACAAATTTTTACATGAGTGTAAACATACCACAAATCAATTCTATTGGATTGTTTAGAATTTCGGCAACAATTTCCCTTTGTCAATCACAATTAGCTTTATCTCTAAGCCAAGAAACAAGTATGTTTACTGCTTTACGTAAACGACTACCTAGCTACCCTGATCTTCTATGTCAAATAGCAATGTTACAACTAAAGCCAAGCTTGAAATTTATTGAAGGCAACTCCATCACTTATGAAATTACTCAATTAGAATGTCTGAAATAAAATAATAAGTTTTGTTTAAATTCCCTTACATGATAAATTAGAGAAAGCAGGTGCAGAGTTCATTGGAAAAATACCCTAATTAAAAACAACAACAACAACACTGCAGACGAAAGGTAAACATTGAAATTTGAGGCTATTTTTGTAAAATATATTGTATTTGTTGGCTTGTATTACTTGGAAATTGTCTATTAAATAACTCCCTTACCACTGGCTTCGTGGACTTGCAGTATTCTTTTTCTGATGAACTCCCTCTGGTAGCTATAACTGAAGTGCAAGGGTAACATATTTTAATCTATCTTAACACTATCAAGTATAATGTACCTAATTAGCTGATGATGTGAGGAACTCTTTCTTATCCAAGTATTAGATTCTATAATAGATACTATACATACATGTACATACTTGGACTCGGATGATCTGGCTACTTAATTATATTCATGACTGGGGAATCCCAACAATCACGTTAGCAGGCACACCTTTACATTCCTACCCGTGTGGATGTGCAAGACTGGTTCCTTGTCTTTGTTGTTTTTTTTAAACTTTTTTCTACTCCAATATGGCTGAAGTACAGGCATTAGACAAGCTTAGCCTACAGCAGCTGGAAAAAGAAGTCACATGTGGAATCTGTCAGGAGTTCTACACAGACCCCAAAATCCTTCCTTGCTTTCACTACTACTGCAAACAGTGTGTGCAGAAAATAGCTCTCAGGACAGCCATTGATGAGCCTTTTCAATGCCCAGAATGTCGCTCTAAAGCTGTTCTCCCCGGTGACGGTGTCGATGGTCTCAAATCAGCATTTTTTATCAATCGCTTCAAATCAATGTTCAGTACTCTCCAGCGAGCACATGGTAAGGTGGAGGCCAAGTGTGAGGCTTGCTCTGCAGACAGAGCTGAGTCTTTCTGTCGCCAGTGTGCCTTGTTCATCTGCAAGAAGTGCACCGTTTATCATTTGACATCAAAATCAATGTTCCTGAATCATCAAGTCGTGTCTCTTCAAGATCTTAGAGAAGGGAAAGCTAGATCTGCCATTATTGAGATAGACACCTATCCTCAGAAGTGTCCAGATCACAATGAGAATATGAAGGTCTTCTGCTATGACTGCAACAGCATCATTTGTAGAGACTGTACAGTTGTGGATCACAAGGACCACAAATTCCAGTTCAGCAAATTGGCAGCTCCTGCAGCCATAGTGGATCTGAAGAAGGAGCTGGGGCCTCTGAAGAAAATCGGGGAGAGACTGTCTCGAGCCGTTGAAAAGGTAAAGATCA
>WLWD01002337.1_pt1 | contig 18944 bp, 18 predicted proteins | sample 6712731 | NCBI WGS metagenome assembly WLWD01 (sample SAMN12718690, study PRJNA576275) | sponge metagenome | isolation source: marine sponge | host: Mycale hentscheli | place: New Zealand: South Island, Marlborough, Capsize Point | collected 2014-11-01
GTATGGCTGAGGAATAAACAGGACCAGTATGGCTGAGGAATGAACAGGGCCAGTATGGCTGAGGAATGAACAGGGCCAGTATGACTGAGGAATAAACAGGGCCAGTATGGCTGAGGAATAAACAGGACCAGTATGGCTGAGGAATAAACAGGACCAGTATGACTGAGGAATAAACAGGACCAGTATGACTGAGGAATAAACAGGACCAGTATGGCTGAGGAATAAACAGGGCCAGTATGGCTGAGGAATAAACAGGACCAGTATGGCTGAGGAATGAACAGGACCAGTATGACTGAGGAATAAACAGGGCCAGTCATGGGCGAGGAATAAACAAGTGCCAGTATGGTGAGGAAGTAAACAAGTGCCAGTATACATGAATAAACCTGATACCATTGGCGGAGGAATAAACAGGACCAGTACATGGACTTAGAATAAACAGGGCCAGTATGACTGAGGAATAAACAGGGCCAGTATGACTGAGGAATAAACAGGGCCAGTATGACTGAGGAATAAACAGGACCAGTATGGCTGAGGAATAAACAGGGCCAGTATGACTGAGGAATAAACAGGGCCAGTATGGCTGAGGAATAAACAGGGCCAGTATGACTGAGGAATAAACAGGGCCAGTATGGCTGAGGAATAAACAGGGCCAGTATGGCTGAGGAATAAACAGGACCAGTATGACTGAGGAATAAACAGGGCCAGTATGGCTGAGGAATAAACAGGGCCAGTATGACTGAGGAATAAACAGGACCAGTATGACTGAGGAATAAACAGGGCCAGTATGACTGAGGAATAAACAGGGCCAGTATGACTGAGGAATAAACAGGGCCAGTATGACTGAGGAATAAACAGGGCCAGTATGACTGAGGAATAAACAGGACCAGTATGACTGAGGAATAAACAGGGCCAGTATGGCTGAGGAATAAATAGGACCAGTATGGCTGAGGAATAAACAGGACCAGTATGGCTGAGGAATAAACAGGACCAGTATGGCTGAGGAATAAACAGGGCCAGTATGGCTGAGGAATAAACAGGACCAGTATGACTGAGGAATAAATAGGACCAGTATGGCTGAGGAATAAACAGGGCCAGTATGGCTGAGGAATAAACAGGGCCAGTATGGCTGAGGAATAAACAGGGCCAGTATGACTGAGGAATAAACAGGGCCAGTATGGCTGAGGAATAAATAGGACCAGTATGGCTGAGGAATAAATAGGACCAGTATGGCTGAGGAATGAACAGGACCAGTATGACTGAGGAATAAATAGGGCCAGTATGACTGAGGAATAAATAGGGCCAGTATGGCTGAGGAATAAACAGGGCCAGTATGGCTGAGGAATAAATAGGACCAGTATGGCTGAGGAATAAATAGGACCAGTATGGCTGAGGAATGAACAGGACCAGTATGACTGAGGAATAAATAGGACCAGTATGACTGAGGAATAAATAGGACCAGTATGGCTGAGGAATAAACAGGACCAGTATGGCTGAGGAATGAACAGGGCCAGTATGACTGAGGAATAAACAGGGCCAGTATGGCTGAGGAATAAACAGGGCCAGTATGGCTGAGGAATAAACAGGGCCAGTATGGCTGAGGAATAAACAGGACCAGTATGACTGAAGGAATAACATGCCTTATGGCTGAGGAATAAACAAAGGGCGTAGGCTGAGGAATAACAGGTCCTATGGCTGAGGATAAAACAGGCCAGTATGCTGAGGAATAAATAGGGCCAGTCATGGCTAGGAATAAATAGGGCCAGTATGGCTTAGGAATAAACAAGGACCAGTATGGCTGAGAATAAACAGGGCCAGTATGGCTGAGGAATAAACAGGTCCAGTATGGCTTGAGGATAAATAGGAGGGCCAGTATGGCTGAGGAATAAACAGGGCCAGTATGACTGAGGAATAAACAGGGCCAGTATGACTGAGGAATAAACAGGGCCAGTATGGCTGAGGAATAAACAGGACCAGTATGACTGAGGAATAAACAGGACCAGTATGGCTGAGGAATAAACAGGGCCAGTATGACTGAGGAATAAACAGGGCCAGTATGACTGAGGAATAAACAGGGCCAGTATGGCTGAGGAATAAACAGGGCCAGTATGGCTGAGGAATAAACAGGGCCAGTATGGCTGAGGAATAAATAGGGCCAGTATGGCTGAGGAATAAACAGGGCCAGTATGGCTGAGGAATAAACAGGGCCAGTATGACTGAGGAATAAACAGGACCAGTATGACTGAGGAATAAACAGGGCCAGTATGACTGAAGAATAAACAGGACCAGTATGACTGAGGAATAAACAGGGCCAGTATGACTGAGGAATAAACAGGACCAGTATGGCTGAGGAATAAACAGGGCCAGTATGGCTGAGGAATAAACAGGGCCAGTATGACTGAGGAATAAACAGGACCAGTATGACTGAGGAATAAACAGGGCCAGTATGACTGAGGAATAAACAGGGCCAGTATGACTGAGGAATAAACAGGGCCAGTATGACTGAGGAATAAACAGGACCAGTATGGCTGAGGAATAAACAGGACCAGTATGGCTGAGGAATAAACAGGGCCAGTATGGCTGAGGAATAAACAGGGCCAGTATGGCTGAGGAATAAACAGGGCCAGTATGACTGAGGAATAAACAGGACCAGTATGACTGAGGAATAAACAGGGCCAGTATGACTGAGGAATAAACAGGGCCAGTATGACTGAGGAATAAACAGGACCAGTATGGCTGAGGAATAAACAGGACCAGTATGGCTGAGGAATAAACAGGACCAGTATGGCTGAGGAATAAACAGGGCCAGTATGGCTGAGGAATAAACAGGGCCAGTATGGCTGAGGAATAAACAGGGCCAGTATGACTGAGGAATAAACAGGGCCAGTATGGCTGAGGAATAAACAGGGCCAGTATGGCTGAGGAATAAACAGGGCCAGTATGGCTGAGGAATAAACAGGACCAGTATGACTGAGGAATAAACAGGACCAGTATGGCTGAGGAATAAACAGGACCAGTATGGCTGAGGAATAAACAGGGCCAGTATGGCTGAGGAATAAACAGGGCCAGTATGACTGAGGAATAAACAGGACCAGTATGACTGAGGAATAAACAGGGCCAGTATGGCTGAGGAATAAACAGGACCAGTATGGCTGAGGAATAAACAGGGCCAGTATGGCTGAGGAATAAACAGGACCAGTATGGCTGAGGAATAAACAGGAGTATGGCTGAGGAATAAACAGGGCCAGTATGGCTGAGGAATAAACAGGGCCAGTATGACTGAGGAATAAACAGGACCAGTATGGCTGAGGAATAAACAGGGCCAGTATGGCTGACAGGACCAGTATGAGAGAATAAACAGGACCAGTATGGCTGAGGAATAAACAGGGCCAGTATGACTGAGGAATAAACAGGACCAGTATGGCTGAGGAATAAACAGGGCCAGTATGGCTGAGGAATAAACAGGACCAGTATGGCTGAGGAATAAACAGGGCCAGTATGGCCACAGGGCCAGTATGACTGAGGAATAAACAGGGCCAGTATGGCTGAGGAATGAGGAATGACCAGACCAGGACCAGTATACTGAGGAATAAACAGAACTGAGGAATAAACAGTATGGCCAGTATGACTGAGGAATAAACAGGACCAGTATGGCTGAGGAATAAACAGGACCAGTATGGCTGAGGAATAAACAGGGCCAGTATGGCTGAGGAATAAACAGGGCCAGTATGGCTGAGGAATAAACAGGGCCAGTATGGCTGAGGAATAAACAGGGCCAGTATGGCTGAGGAATAAACAGGGCCAGTATGGCTGAGGAATAAACAGGGCCAGTATGGCTGAGGAATAAACAGGGCCAGTATGGCTGAGGAATAAACAGGGCCAGTATGGAGGAATAAACAGGACCAGTATGAGAGGAATAAACAGGGCCAGTATGGCTGAGGAATAAACAGGGCCAGTATGGCTGAGGAATAAACAGGGCCAGTATGACTGAGGAATAAACAGGGCCAGTATGACTGAGGAATAAACAGGGCCAGTATGGCTGAGGAATAAACAGGACCAGTATGGCTGAGGAATAAACAGGGCCAGTATGGCTGAGGAATAAACAGGACCAGTATGGCTGAGGAATAAACAGGACCAGTATGGCTGAGGAATAAACAGGGCCAGTATGGCTGAGGAATAAACAGGACCAGTATGGCTGAGGAATAAACAGGGCCAGTATGACTGAGGAATAAATAGAGAGCAGGAGAGGCTAACTATAGATAAAACTACCTTACGCTACTGCACAAAAGTTAGTACGTCATGTGTAGCAGGGCACTTGCTAGTGAATATAAATACATACTCAGAGTGGCTAATCCCATACTAATCAGGATAGTACAAGAAGGTGATGGATTCATGCAACACATGAACATACACTATCCCCTATAACACTCATTCATTTCTTATTGCAACAAACTATCCTCAAATCCAACCTCAGGTGATATACAATAAACACAGATGGGTATATAAATTTGTGTGTGTGTGTGTGTATGTGTGTGTGTGTATGTGTGTGTGTGTGTATGTGTCCACGCATACACAAGACTTAATAGGATTATCGAGAGGATTCAGCAAGAAGTCAAAACGTCAGGTTAAGTTTTAATTTAATTAACTAATATTGGCTGTTAGAACGAGAAAAATGTGCTATTATTAAAGGAATATTCTGAATAGTGGATTAAGTGACAAGAGTTTAAACTTTTCAGACTCTTAATTTCGCACCCTTTATATTTCGACTGTCTAAGTGTGCATTAAATGGAAATATCAATTAGCTAATAGAGTATATGTATGAGTAATAGCACGGGTAACCGTGCTATTAAGGATTAATAATACAAGTAATGCGATTGAAATAGCACGAGGAGAGCCGAGTGCTATTTCAATTGCTTTACGAGTGCTATTGATCCCTAATAGCACAGGTTACCCGTGCTATCACTCAACAATAGTATAACTTCTTTTTCAACTCATAGCTTCTCCTAAGCTGTTGAAAAAATTCTGTCTAATACGAGTGAGAGCTTCAATGCCAAAGAATTACATAGTCTCCAACTAGAAACTACTCAAACTGTACGTTTCCAAGGCTACTGCTGCACGTGTGCGCACTTACCTGTACTATTTCACTTAGCTACCGTGGTATTTCACTTAGTTTCCACTTAGTTATCAAGGTATTTCAATTAGTTATGCGCTATTTCACTTTCCCCGTGTAATTTTAATTGAACTACAATTTTTCTCATACATTTGTGAATGGGCAATTTACGCACCGTACTATAAATAGATATACACATATAAATACATGTACTTTGAATATAGAAATCAATTCAAAAAGCCTTTCTTTTTCAAACAGTCCTGGAGTTCCTCACCTCTAGTTATTGAAGTCCAAGAGTACATGTATGTCAATCTACTGAAGAATACTGAGTCTGACAGACACTCTCGGACAAGTGCACACCCAGTGGAGTAGCTTTCATCACATTCTTCACAATCCTACATACAAATTGTCACAAGTAAAATTAGATTTTAAAAAGTTCATTTAAACTCAGATCGTTGGATTAATGTTTGTGCTCTGCATTATTACATTCTACATAGATGTCGTAGCCGGGAGGGGGGGGAGGATGTAGGGGGGCCAGCCCCCCTCCCCCCTCCACTCCAACCAATACTTTTGAAAAAATGATAAAGATGAAAGTACCACTACACGGGGAATACAGTTTAAAGGTCAACAGCATGCTAACTTTTGCTCTTCATTCCTAATTAATATTCAAATCACATAAAACTATCTCTACCAGCCCAGCTGCAGTGACATTTGATGCATTTCCAGTTCCATGTTCCAGTACAACCAACTCACAGATAGGTCCAGTACAGACACTCTCAAGATTCAATACAAATACAGACATGAGAATGTCTTTTACACAATATAGAACCTACAATTGAGAATCGGGGATATTAGTTCATATATATGTATTGTGGGCCCGCCCACATGAAGAGAAAGGAAGATGATGTGTGTGCGCAGGACGCTTACGCGTGTGTCGTGAACATTTGTGTCTTAATATTCAATTGTATCAGAACTCAAATTTAGTTGTTGTAAACTCAGTCAGTGTTGATCACAGGTGTTGTATATTTGTGTGTGCATACATCCACATGCATTTGTGTTATAACAGGAAGACTAGATCGTTTCGTACTAAATATAGGTGTGGTCACCAGCGTGTATTTATGTTGTCGGCATGTCACTGTTAGTTCAGTTCTGTATCTCGATAGTTTTCGAATTACACTAAAACCCTAAGATTAGTCCCCTACGGGAGGGTGCTCTGGGAATTTGTAATTGTAACTAAAAGCGGGTGGAACAGGCTGGGATAGGCAGCGTAGGTTTCAGAAAAGAAGGCTAAAGTGCAAAAGAGTAGGTAAAAAGGTATTATTATTATTATCATTATTATTATTATTTTGCTACTACTATTATTATTACTGACCCATGTTTGGTAAGCTCTCCAAAGTTTGAGAGTGATCAACAGGTGTGCATTACACACCAGAATCGAGCACTCCAATATATGGTGTGCTAAGTGATTAGTGTGCTATGCACTCTCCCGTTCTTACAGTGCAGATAGACAGACAGACAGACAGACAGACAAACAGACAGGAGGACTACTACTAGTGGTGTGCTTGAGCACAAATGGCAATGAGCCTGCCTTGTTAGGTAACATAAAACTATTCACCACTGGTATTACCTGGTTCTGCCTCCCTTGCTATGGAGAATTCTCTGTAAGATTCTGTCAAACTTAAAATTATTCCTTGACAGGTATAATTAGCTAATAGGTATGATTGATTAGTATTTATCATGCTTTCATCAATTTTACATCAAACATCATTTATTAACTAATATTATGTCAAATTTTTTTATTAAGTACATTGAAACAAGCTAAACCCCACCCAATATTGTAGTGAGGCAAATGTGACTGCTTAATTGGCCACTTTAAAATTGCCTTCTACACCCATGCATTGTTACATAATAATATACTTTAGCCTAGTTCATACAAGAATAAATAGTAGTTGACCATTAATACATTACAGAATTACTCTCTCAATTTCAGGAATAGTGATAACTTCTGTAGTATCCAATTTCAGCCATTCTGACTACCTCAATTACCAGCAACTGGTGAACAGCTCGCAGCTCTAACAAAAAAAAACGTAGCCAGAGTTATTTTTGAAATTTTAGCTAACAAATATGGAACTACGTAGTTACCTCAGCTTCTCCCAAGTAATGGTGGCTCCCCTGGTTTTAATTTCTAGCCGCTCTGGCTACCAGTGGCACTTGACAACCAACGAGCGGCATTTAGCAGCCCCAAAAAACGACGAGGTTTTTCAAATTACATTAGGTAAAGGGTTTCAGTGCCATAGAAACCGTTTGCAGTAACTTTTTGGGACTTGAATAACAAGCGCTTCGAAGGAATTATCTCACAATTTGGAGCCCAAGTTTCAAGTAAGGCAAGTCAGTATTAGGGTGGATAATGCAAAATCGAGTATATGCTATATGCAGTGCTTCATTTAAGGGGGGGCAGGGGGGGGGCATTGGCCCCCCCTTAGCTGAATCTCGCCCCCCCTTGTCCTCCTTAAAATTTTAGGGTTTGCATGACTAAGAAAGCAGTGTTATTCCCATATACTTTGAGTGGTTAAGTTGCAAAGGTTAGGCACATCCCATTGCACACCCCATTAATGCATCTAATAGCTTGATGACTGTGTGTTGATGAAGCAGCTGCAAATGAAGCAGCTGGGAGGTGGTATAGGGTAGATCAGCACCATTACAGTTACCAGTACTACAGTCAGATGCAATGCAATAATTGTCATATTCTCTTCTGGACAAAATGGATTTAAAGTCTTTTGCTAGTACTTCTACTTCTGTTGAAAGTACTCTTGGCAGCAGTGAAGACGAGTCTCACTCTGAGTGCGAAGAACCCAGTCAACCTAAAAAGCATTGTGGTAGTATCACAACTAAAGGAAAGAAAGGAAAGTATTGCAGTAAGTCCAGCACCAGAAAATACTGCAAAATATGGGAAAAAACTTTTGATTGGCTTGACTATGATAAGGACAGGGATGGTGCATTCTGTAAGATTTGTAAAAAGTTTAGTTCACTTCCAAGCCAGAAAAGTGGAGGTGTATGGGTGACTAAGCCTTTTTCTAATTGGAAGAAAGGTGTGGAGAAAATGAAAGCCCATGAAAAAAGTAGTTCTCACTGTTTGGCTAAAGAGTCAGCATTGGCAGCAGAGGGAACACTGACAACTGGATCTGTCTTTCAGCAACTTCAGAGAGCTAGCAAAGAAGAGAGGCTCAAAAATAGAGCAGCTGTTAAATCTCTCATGAGGTGTACCCATTTTCTTGTGCGTAACCATATGGCTCATACCACAAACTTTGAAAAACTAGTTGACTTAGTAGTATCTTGTGGTGGTGATACTCTTGCTTACTTCATGGCAAACACGGCAAAAAATGCTGCGTACACATCCCACGTAGCTGTTGTTGAGTTTGTGGAGGCTCTGGGTACATGGGTGGAAGAGTGTACATTGAAGCGCTTGCAAAAAGCACCATACTACAGCATTATGGCTGATGAGTGCACAGATATTGCTTGCATTGAAGAGCTATCTCTTTTCTGTCGTTGGGAAGAGGATGGGATTCCTGAAGAGCATTTTCTTGAAATCATTCATTTGAAAAAGAGTGATGCTACAAGCATCTACTCAGCTTTGATTGAATGTTTGAAAGAAAAGAATCTCCAAGTGAACAAAATAATTGGAATGGGATTCGATGGAGCAAGCACTTTTTCTGGAAAAAAGTCAGGAGTTCAAACTCGTATTAAGGCCATTGCTCCTCATGCTCTGTTTGTTCACTGTCGGTGCCACTTGTTGCAGTTGGCTTGTGTGCAAGCTGCTAACTCCACTCCAGGAATAAAGCATGTGTACACAACACTTACTTCCTTATGGAAATTTTTTCATTACTCGCCTAAGAGGACAGAATCACTGAAGGAAGTACAACATGTCTTTGATATGCCAGAACTCAAGGTGCTCAAGCCATCTGATACCCGCTGGTTAGCACATGAGAAGTGTTTGAAGGTAGTGAAAGCTAGCCATGCTGCAATTGTAACAGCCCTAGACAATATTCATGACAGTACACATGCACCAGAAGCGCTAGGACTTAGTAAGGCTCTTAGCAAACAGGCATCTATTGCAGGAATATTTTTGCTAGATTATACTCTTCCACAATTGGGTAAACTGAGTAGAACCCTCCAGACAGAATCCCTTGACTTGACAATGATTTCTACTCTGGTAGAAGCTACTCTCATTGGATTGGATGAAGCTACCTTACCATCAGCAAATTGGGTTTTAGAGCTCATGGATGAGAAAAGCAGTCTGGAACTAGTCACAGGAATAGCTATTTCTTCTGATGACATACAATCCTTTCAGGAGAAGGTGGCTAAGCCTTTCATTGAGCTTCTGAAATGTAATATTTCAAATCGTTTTTCGTCTTCTGGAGATGTAGTCAGAGCTATGAGTATTTTTGACCCAAAAATACCATGTGCTGAGGACTCTATTCAAGGCTATGGTGAAGATTACCATCATACACTTCTGGACCATTATGGAACACAGAAAGTAGCCAAGACTTTGGATGGTGAAGATACTGTTAAACAGGCATTGATTTCAGCAGATGTTTGCACTGAGTGGAAGACATACAAGCAGTATTTGGTGAAACAGCCAAAGGAGAACATGAAATTGCAATTGAAAGAGCTGGCTGCTAACGACATGCTAAAAACTATGTTTCCAAATTTAAATGTGCTGGCCAGAATAAGCTTAACTATTCCTGTTACAACTGCCTCAGTGGAACGAAGCTTTTCTCAAATGAAGTTGATTAAAACTCGCCTCAGAAGTTGTTTGAAAGACTCTAACTTATCTTACCTGATGAAAATAGCCATTGAGACTTCAGACAAACTAACTGATAGTGAACTTGAAGGTATAGTGGATATATGGAGCAGGAAAACCAGAAGAATTGCTGTTTAATTTTCTTTGCCTCATGAATTTCTTCCTCAATTTTTGTCTCACTTAAGTTATCACCACAAACCCTTTTGATTTTTCCTTTAGCAACTATTATAATCTTTAAATCACACCTAAAAATAGTTATGCCTCTTCAAATCACACAAAAATGTTATGCCCCCCCAGAATTTTGAATGTTTAAAATACGCCCCCCCTTCACAAACTTTCTAGATGAAGGCCTGTATGTATGTATGTATGGATGGTTCGTATGCCCGTTAAACGCTGATGGGATTTCATAAATAGACATTATCATGTGAGTTTATGCATGAACATTACATGTGATTATTGCACATGCATACAATACATACATACATACATATATACAGTACTATACATACATACATACATATATACAGTACTATATATACATACAGTACTATACATACATACACACAGCACATGAACATACATACCTTGTAATTCTCCAGGTGGGAGATGTGCACGACAATGTTAGTAGATTGCAGTAGCTCCTCAGTTGGACCGGATTGATGAAGAGTGTCGTCAATAGTGCCTCTCTGCCAGACATACTCTGTACTCTCTGCAAAACACAATAACAAGCAATGCAAATGGTTCAAATGGAGCATATCTCGTGGCCTCAAGTGCAGTACTTGATGTAAATTAATCTGACCGGGTGAACTCCATGCCATGAAGTGACTGTACCATTGATGTTGGACAATACTACATACGTAGCTTGGAGTCACTGAGCAAGGTCACGCCTTATCCTAGACACAGTTTACGATGGGGAGAACTAAATGGATCCCTAAAAATTATATGGCTTAGTATGTGCACTGATGTGTCTCCCACCAAAGCAAAATATCCTGGATAAAACCCTGCATATATCATGCACACATTTACATACACACACATGTACATACACACACATGCACATGTACATACTGTTACTACATGGTCACTATGCAAGAGTGCCAGATCATTACGCCCATGTATTGATGACAACTCGTGCATTCCAATGGCTTACCTTAAGCAGAAGAGGATACTTTGTGATGGTTGGACCGGCTTGATGAATAGGGTCGACAAGACAATGGTGTCTCTATGCTGGACATGCTCTGTACTCTCTGCAAAATGCAAAACACAATAACAAGCAACACAGATGATTCAAATGAATTTATTCCATGACTAAAATAAGTCATTTTAACTGGCCTGCTTAAAAGCTCATATTTTACCTATTCTTATGTTTGGTAAATACAGCCAGTAAAGACAGAGGAATGGTAAAAATGGACGAGTCAATTATGTCCTATCAGTCAGTGATAATAGAGCAGACTAACAAGTTGTGCCAACAGTGAATTACATTTTATCCCGTGGACAATAGACAGCTTTAGACTGACCTCTTCTGCACATAGGCCACACCCACTAGATCCTCAATGCCACACCTACCAGACCTTTTATGTCCACATTAATGCCCCACCCACTGAATAATCTATGCCCCACCCACTGGACCACTAATGCCCCACCCACTGGACCATCTATGCCACACCCACTGGACCATCTATATCCCACCCACTGGACCACTAATGCCCCACCCACTGGACCATCTATGCCCCACCCACTGGACCATCTATGCCCCACCCACTGGACCATCTATGCCCCACCCACTGGACCATCTATGCCCCACCCACTGAACCATCTAAATCTAAGCCTGTAAGGCCCTAACATCAAGAAAAACATCGATACTGTGCGGTAGTTGAGCTAACAATGCTCCGCGAGACAACTTTGAATAGGATGGCTTTATTTATTTTTATTTTTTTTACCTGGACAGCTCTGCCTCAGGAGTCTGTACACAAACAATCTGAATGTTTTATTGGATAAATGATTTTTCATATTTCTTTGAGTGAGGCATGCGGTGAACGAGAAAGATTAAAATTGATAGCATAGTCGAACATAACGGCTGTTTTACCCAACGACATACCATTTTTTAATCGTGCTACAGCCATTGTACGGAACGGAATTCAGAACTTTATTTTGTCTCCAACTGTATATAGGTTCAGTAGTTTCATTTCTATAAGATCATAGCCATTAGATTAGCACTACAGAATACTTCTTCACCTCAATCTTTCCTAGTAATGGTAGCTTCTGTAGCATCTACTGACTCCATATAAAAAATCCCTCATTTTTATCAGTCAAGTGCTAGTAGCTCTGGACAACAAATTCTCTGTTATCAATGTGACTGAGTTTTTTAAATCATTCTGGTAAAGGGTTTCCAATTCAACAGTATTCAGAACAGCAGCTTTTTGTCACTTGAAAAAACCAGTTTTTCTACAAGTTCGTAATTCGTTTTACGTCAAAAGACTTAATTACACCTTAGCACCAGAGGAAACTCTGGGGTAGCCTAAACAGCTTTATTAATAGGAGAAAACTTTGCTCAGTATTTCTGATAATTATTTTGTGGTGCAATAATTGTGCACTAATGTACTCTACACGCAACCCTTTAATCATCATCATCATCATCATCATCATCATCATCATCATCATATAATTTACAGTATTATCATCACCAAAAATCCACCCTATGGCCACGCCCACATGGACTCACCTCTTCTACCAACCGCAGGTCATTGACATAAACTTCTTCTGTGGCCAGCGACTCCTCCAGAGCATGTCTGAAATAAATAAATATATTATACTGTATATTAATGAGCAAATAAAACAAGTTCGTAAATAAATAAATACTGTAATAGATAAAATAAATAAAATAAATAAAAAATAAAAATAAAAGAATAAATACAGTAGACGTCGAAATAACGTGCCAGTTTTCACACCGTAGAACGGGCGTACTACTGCGCGACTGTTTTGAAAAAAACTGCAGAAAAACGAGGCTGAATCGTAGCGGAGACTTGAGTTACTGTGGTGCAAGAGGTGATAAGATTCTACAGAATGACTCTAACGACAGTCCTAAATAATTCGGAGACATCCAGTAAGTGATTTAAAAACTTTTGAGTTGATTTAGATTGAATATGAATTTATATTTTAAGAAGTTACTATAGATCTGACAATTATAACATAATCAGAGACAATTACTTATTTATAGAAACAATAATATTTTACTGTAATAATAACAATGTAACTTTCGTAATTTTTGAGAAGCTAAAGTTGTGGTAGATTATCATTTCTGTAAAGATAACAATTTATTTGATTTTGCTGAACCATATTTAACTCTTAATAACGTAATATTAATAGAATACTTTCTTATTTACTGGGCTGATGAAGACTGGGTCTCAGTAGTTAGCCAGCACACTTGTCAGGGTCGGTCTGATACACTTGTCAGGGTCGGTCTGATATTAGTGAGGAAGTCACTATTCAAGGAATGGGCCCCAAATACACTGGAAAAATTTGCTCCATTGCCAAGTTTGTCAATGTAACAACCATTACATCTTGTGATGATCAGCATATATACTTGCACACATGTAAGAGGAAAATAAACTATAATGAAAATGATTACGTTTAATTTTTTTTTTCTATTAAAGAAATTTTTATAAATAATAATTTTCATGAATAGATTAGTAAATGTAATTAGAAAATTTGTCATAATTGATATTCAAATTAGGTCTGGCTCTATGCTTTTTTTCCAACTTTCATAATACTGTCGAAAGTAGAAAGGAAATGCAACAAAAAGAAGGAGGAAGAAGAGGTGGAAATAGGCAAGCAAACTGTGATGGTAGCCGGAGAGGCCGTGGTTGCAAATCAAGTGTAAGGTTCTGCATCAAATAGAAGAGGGAAAGAAATTGGTAAGTAGATTAGATATGAGAGGGGAGGGGGTGGGGGGTGGGGGGGGGGGGTGGGGGGTGGGGGGGGGGTGGGGGGGACGAGAGAGAGAGAGAGAAGGAGAATGCTTTGGATTATTAGTTTATTATTGTGTGTAGTGTACTTTACTCCAACTCCAGTTGCAGGACTGACCAATTAGGTCTTTACCACTAATGGGTCAGTGGTGGCAACACCAGTTATCACACTGAGGCAGCTGACCCAGCCACAACCACAGGAATAACAAAGATAATTGAATCAATCAATAGCTAAGTTATAAATAAACCGATTGTTCCATGGAAAAAATAACAGTATTGCAAGACCTGCTTGACTGACTAACCAAACACAGATCAATAGATGAGCATTCCACCCTGAACCAGGTGCTTCAGGTAGAGATAATTACTGTTAGACCTATTGTGGTAACCTAAGTTTCAAAATCCTCCTTGTTTCATATGTGTCTCTAAATAATTTACTCCTGCAACTCTTTCTTTCTGTGTATGGAGATTGTTGTTTTTTCTGTAGGTAATATAATATCAATCAGTGGTGGTCCTACTAAAGACATAATTCAATTCCATTACCACCACCACCATCACTATCTTCATTGCCGATAGAAGTAAATGACAGCAGTAATGACAACTCAATATAACAGCATGAATGGGGCAAGTCACATCTGCATTCACCTTTAATAATTAGTATTAGTAATATCATTGCAAGCACCAGAACCGATATTCTTTTAACTAATACTAACCATCCCAGAAACTGTACAATACTATTATAACACCCCTTATTCACATTCCATATAAATAGTTAATTCTGAATTGTGTCCCTATTTAGAAATAAAACACCTTGAAGATCGAATCACTGTAATGGAAAAGAACCAGAAAGATATGAAGGCTGAGATAAAGTTATTACATTGTATTGTGCAGTCAATGATGCCACCTTCAACTGTTCGCTCATCTACATCACCTTCTGTCACACCTTCCTTTCCTCCACCATTACTGTCGTCTCCTTCCTTGACAGCAATTGCTAACATTGATAGTTCTCCACTACAAGTCAACGATACTCCCTCACCTGAACTTAACCCTTCTGTTTCCCCTTTAGAGAACAATAATTTGGACTTTACATTTTCCCCATCTGAACCTACATCCTCATTAGAACCTTCAACTCCTAACAGGCAACCAACTCATCACTCTAACTCACAAGCTTCCTCCTCATGCAATCCTCCCATTCTTTCCCGATCCTTCCATACTCTTCCAAGCACAGACATAAACAAGTCGGCACTAGTACCCATAGAAGAGGTACTTCAATGGATTCCAATCTAAAATAAGAATCATGTGCAGGAAGTTGGCGTGTAGAATTATCAGAGAAGCTGTTTGTGGAACGGAAGTAATGAAAAAAATGTATACCTTTCGGATCTAAATCACTTCCAGCACTTCCTCAAACAGAGCTGCTTGGAATCAAGAAGGCAATTTTTAATATAGTCCCTCAGTATTGGGGAAATCCCTTAGAATTCTAAGGCCTATGGAAGACATTGTTGAATCCATACAACAATGCTGCAAAAGATTGAGACTAGGAAAAAAAAAAAGATTATTTATTTATATTATGTTAATGAAATATGAATTAAATTTGCTGGAAATAATAATTTAAATTACTTAATTAAAATATTAATTATTATTAATTGAAAATAGCTGTGAATGAGTGCAAAGTTCAATATCCAGTTGCTGCTCCATTCAGTTCAATAATTTTAGGCAGCACTTTAGGTAGATGTCTGATATATGTACTTGTTGCACTTGTTGATATCCACAGTCTGCCAAAATATTTTATTCCCTCTACAAGTTCATTCTTAGTTCTGGGTTTCACTTCACGTCGCATGAAGTCCTTCAGCTCGTGCCACAAATTCTCTATGAGATTGGCATCTGGAGACTCAGGCGGAGCTACCCACCAGTTTATCTCGTGATCAGTGAGGAAGTCTTTGCATGACGAGACGTGCGCTTTGGATCATTGTCCATCATAAAGCGATGCCCATTCGGATATGCATCAGAGAGGAATGGTAGCAACGTACGGTCAAGAATGTCCGTGTACAAAAATCTGTCCATCATCCCTTCAGAAATGCATATCACTGTAGCTCCTCTACAAGAAATTCCTGCCCACACATGAACTTTCTCGGGGTGCTTTGGTCTAAATAAATAATACATGTATTATATGTATACACACACACACACACACGTTCATTTAAATTTCTGACTGTACGTAGCCTTCATCAATGATGTTAAATGAACACATAAATGACAAAATTATCATGTCTCTCAAAGCTATCTCACAAAATATCCTTATGTTAAAAAGACTCGTGTATTTAAGCACAGGAATTTACAAATTTATATAAATTATTTGATGAATTAGGAATTAGTCTAAAATAATACCTTGGTTATTCCGAGGAGGTTCTCCTACTTTACGACAGCAGAATCGACGATGTGATTCAACTTGAACTTGTACATTCCAAATCACATCACGAAATTCTGTCTCTGCAGAAAATAGAATGGCTGGCCCGTATTCAACTCCCCCTTACAGCAACCTCCGCTGCTCCGGCGTTGGTGTTGTCCCGAAGAAGGACGGAGGATGGAGACTGATCAACCATCTTTCCGCACCTTCCGACAACAGCATCAATGACTTTATTAACCCTGAGGATTTTTCCTTACAGTATGCAACTGTCCATGACGCCATTAAGCTATGCCACCTATGTGGTAAAGGAGCTCTCATGGCCAAAGTAGATCTTAAAAACGCCTTTCGGCTATGTCCCGTACGCAAGGAAGACTGGCACCTGCTTGGCATCTGCTGGCAAAACCTCTACTACGTTGACAAATGTCTCCCTTTTGGACTGCGTTCTGCACCTTATCTATTTAACATGGTCGCTAACGCACTAGAATGGATACTTAAGGGTGCCCTGCCACCGGGACCTGTGGTCGTTTAATCATTCAGTATAATACCGCAGAACCGCCCGTAACCCAACCCTCGCATGCAATCTATTCACGCGTGGCCAGCTCTCAATTTCTACGCGGATCAATTAACTTTGGCGCCAAATTACCGCGAAGCAGGAGGACAAACTGGTCCCGAGCTATAACTTTATAACTGTAGTGTACTAGTCTGAAACAGTCACCTCAAATAACATCCTTCTATTATACTTTCAGGGTACGGAGTGAGGCTGTACTTGTGAAGCCATTGGAGCAGCTTAAAACTCTGTCTCAACGGTGACCAACTCCATCCTGACTTGTACCAGCTCCTACTATTCCACCAACCTTGTATTCAGACTTGGCTGCGTATAGACTCCGTCATCATCACTTCAGTTCTTTCTGTCGGGATTGCTACCGCTATATTCTTCAGCCATATCACCTACAAGTCTGAAATTTGTGCTGAACTACCCCGCTCTCACTAATGAGCAACCAACTCCAAGCAACATTGGGAATACGCCGTCACTTCTGCTCCGGGGACTAACCTTTTGCAAAGTTACAACGGCCATCTCACGGCTCATTATTGTATTTCTTATTTTTGTTTACAAATGGGCTCTTTTTAGAGCTACCACAAGTCAATTGATTATGCTCTTACCAATAAATTGCGCGTTCGCGGAGCTCAACGTTATGGGGGGCGGGGTAAAATAGCGAATCAGTAGTGAACTTGAAAATATAAATCGATATTTCGTGGAATTGTATCATTGAATTGAATCCAAATTTTGCGCACAAGCAGCATACCCCCCTTAGAATAAAGTTACAGAGAGATTTTTTTAGAATAACGCAAGAGTAAAACGGCACGAAAATTTTACTATTTATAAAAAAAGAATATAGATATTAGAAATATGGCTCTGTAATGTTGCGAAGAAGCCCGCTAGCTACCTCAGGAAAAAAAATGAGCACGCTAGTTCCTTCGGCCGCTTCAAAATAACACCGAATAGTAGCCGGTGTGCAGAGCTGTATCTCCGTCCCAGGCGGGTCTTCATTCTTCAAATTTGGCTTGCTGGAGTCCTCTATTGGTGCTCATTCCACCTGTAACAACAAAGTAAGCCCACAGTACACAGAAAAAGAAATATAAAGACATAGCAAAAACAGTCAATTTGCGGTTACGGGCCTCGGTTTCCGGTGGCAGGGCACCCTTAAGCATTACTTTAACCTCTCTCACTTGTTTCACTATTTAGATGACTTCTTCTTCGTAGCTCCTGCTTTATCCCCTGATTGCCTCAATGCACTCCTTGACATGCTCCTTCTATGTGAAGCCGTAGGAGCTCCAGTGAAACCTGAGAAAGTACAAGGCCCAGCTACCACTCTCACGATACTTGGGATTGAACTAGACACTGTTCTGAAACAGGCACGCCTCCCTTCGGAGAAGCTGACTGCTCTGCTGGAAGAACTATCCAGATTCAGTTCCCTCTACAGCTGTCAGAGCAGATGCACCAAACGCCAATTGCTGTCACTCATAGGCAAGCTGGCGTTTGCATGTAAGGTGATACCTGCTGGACGCAGCTTCCTCAGACGGTTGTTAGACACAGTGCACTCGGTAGAAGGACTAGAGAAGCAGGTAGCCATCACAAAAGAAACAGTCCTGGGTGTGCGTTGGTGGCTTAGATTCGCATCAGACTGGAACGGGGTGGCATTTTTCATAGAACCATCATGGACACCCGCCCACGAGTTCAACCTGTTTACTGATGCCGCAGGGCACCTCAGCTACGGCGCTTACTGGAACGGCCACTGGTTCAGCAAAACCTGGTCATCCAACCTCCTCGATATGTCTATCGAGTGGAAAGAGCTCTATGCCATAGTCATGGCATGCGAGACCTGGGGCAAGCACTGGTCTGGTAAGAGGCTTCTGTTTCATTGCGACAATGAGGCAGTAGTCCACGTCTGGCAGGTGGTCGATCACGCTGCCCTGACTTAATGGACTTGGTACGGGCCCTGTTCTATGTGGCTGCTGATAATAACTTTAACGTAATGATTCGCCACATAGCTGGCATTGATAACTGTATTGCTGATGCACTCTCTCGCTTGCAGCTGCCCAAGTTTCGCTCTCTGGCCCCTCATGCAGACCTCCTGCCAACTCCCACCCCTGCAGCACCAACATTCCTCT
>WLWD01005358.1_pt1 | contig 18944 bp, 13 predicted proteins | sample 6712731 | NCBI WGS metagenome assembly WLWD01 (sample SAMN12718690, study PRJNA576275) | sponge metagenome | isolation source: marine sponge | host: Mycale hentscheli | place: New Zealand: South Island, Marlborough, Capsize Point | collected 2014-11-01
GCACAGCTATAGCTAGCAGACTACTACGTCGAACCCTCGCATCAATAATTCACGCTAAATGTCCAACATACCCACGCTTCATTATTAAACCACGCCCACTCCATAAGCTATACACGCGAAGTACTTATCCCAGAATCTGGGGGAACAGAACTAGATTGGGTTAAGCATTGTACCAGACCCTTTCCTTCCCGCGTGCGGGTGTTAGGTAAAGGGTCTGGTTCGCGAGACTAGATAGTCCTATACACAATCAATTTATACATGGCTAAGGAAGCTAAAAGTAAACGTGTTTCTGTTCAAGAAATCAAAGTGCCTTCATTGGATGAATTATTTTAGAATTGCTGCTTTGTTGCTTGTTTACAATTGATAAAGTCAATATGCTTTTTATTAAATAGCTCTACAATTTTTTATCAAAACGAAAATATTTCAAACAACGCCAATTATTAAGTTGACTTAAAAAGGCGAGGCCATAACACGCGGGAAGCTTCTTAGACCCACGTTAATCTCATTGGTAGCGTTTTCCACAGGTTAAGGTTATTTGTATTCACTCTGACTACTTTTTATTTGTGTCAGTGATTATGGGCGGTAAGTTTTTCTCAATTGTACTGTGGACGTCTGCTGTATCGGTTGGTCAGCTACATTATTCAGACGAATGGCGCAAAATAAGGGTATTATATGGAGATGTCCTACCTAAGAGAATTGTAGTAGGAATTTGTGGATCAGTAAAACTTTATTGTGGTAGTTCTGCACCGGTGGTCTGGAGATTTCCAGATCACTTCACAGTTTCTCGACAAAATTCTGTCCTTCGCCACATACAACGTTCCAGTAGTATTGTTTTAAAAAAATTGAGTACTTCGGACTCGGGGCACTACTGCTGCGTTGGAAACTACGTTGATGGTACAGCTTTCTACAACTGTGCTGTGGTCAAGGTTGTCAAGATGCTTACTCCAGGCGTAATTGTACCATCGTGGGTAGATGTTTCCAATGGAAAATCGGTTAGACTTAACTGTGGAAGTATTAAACCAGTTAAATGGATTGGTATTCATACCTTTTTTAAAAGTAGATCTACTGAAGACAATTATCTGATTTTTAATAAAATTGAAAAAGGTAAAAGTGGCCAATACTTGTGTATAGGAATTAATCAAAATAAGAACGTGTTTCACAAAACTGTAAGGATAATTGTTGATGGATCAGTGATAATGGTTCCTGGAAATCTCTCAGAGTATTTTCAACATTTAGGTTTAATGAGGGAATAATGAAATATCACAGCTTCAGGATTATTTAATGCATTCTTTCCATTTCATTGTGCGTGTATAATATTCTGAGATATTTCACATTAGTAATATACAATTTTATAAATGTGTTGTAAAAGAATTTAGGCTTGCTAAATGTCTTAATTTTATGAATGTGCTGGTTCAATTAATTTATTATGACTTCATTGTCTTACTTAGTGTAGTTGTAGTGTCAAATGTATTCTTGGCTCCATTATTTCTCCTATTTATCTGGGTTGCTTACAAGCCCACAAGCTAGAGTTAAAAATTAATAGCATAATCTGATTTATTTTATGTTCTTTATTAAAACAAAAGAACAGTGGCCAGATTTCCAGTGAAATTAATTCACTCTTTCCTAGTTGCTCTAGTAGCTCAACCACTGGAGGAATAGAGTCACCAAGACGTTGTCATGAGAGCTAACAGATTGATTACATGCCTGAGCTCTTCTCCTGCAGACGTCTCAGGACATCATTCAAGTCAAGTTAAAAAAAACGTAAATTATGCCACATTGAGAAGGAGAAAGAATGCTGCAAAACTCTTGTTTTAATTGAGTATCCAGGGGATCCTCCACCAGAAGTGTAAGCACTTCATGACTACAAAAAATTGATGGAAATGATTTTTCGTTTCATTTTTAATGATTACAAAGAGATTGCTGGAAATGATTTTTCGTTTGTGCCCTGTATGAACAGGAAAGTTCGCCTTCCCATTGGGCAAACAAATTTTGATGGCAATGGAATTCGAAGAGTCCTACAGGTGCTGTTTATGTCAGGCTGACAAAGTCCTTTTCTACTAGAGAAGTAATTCAGAGTGTTGTTGTTATTTGGTTATTGTGACCAAACAAGCAGCCTACTTTCAGAACTTCCTGATGATATAGACATGTTTATGTCAGGCTGACAAAGTCTTTAATACATTTTTTTAAATTCAACAAATTTTTCCTCGACGTTTACGTACGCCCCGCTGTGCCCGATTTTCCCGTAGACGGTCACATGCACACACACATATATAGCTGTATATATATAAAACTGTATCGTATGGGCTTATTTTATTACAATTCTGGTAGTTAAATTACTGGCTGCCTTCTGTATGCTAATGTGAATCTTTTTAACTAAAAAATACATTTTTTAAAATTCAACAGATTTTTCCCAGACGTTTACGTACGCCACGCTGTGCCCGATTTTCCCGTAGACGGTCACATGCAGAACACATATAGCTATATATATATACAAACTGCATCGTATGGGCTTATTTTATTACAATTCTGGTAGTTAAATTACTGGCTGCCTTCTGTATGCTAATGCGAATCTTTTTAGCTAAAAAATACATTGTAAAACACATATTGCCTTGTATAAATAAATTAATAATCGCTGTGAGCAGAACAATTCAACAGAAATACTAGTAACAGAAAATGAACTGAGTTATTTCTAAACTTACTCGAAATGTACAACATTAGTTGAATTGTAAGTTTTGGAATTACAATTAACCATTTATGGGACTAGAGGCAAAATATAGTACCTATACCTGCCAGTCAAAACACCTGGCGACCATTAGCAACAATATCTAAGCCCCAAATATGTAAACATTTCAGAACAGTCTAAATGCATTTAGTAACTGCATAATATAATGACAAGTGTATTATTTTACATAGAGAATATTCTATCCACCTAGGGACCACATTGAGTAAGTTTATTATTGCCTGATTATAATACACCATGGTCACTTATATAAACAAAGCACTATACTACATTCATTCAACAAGTTCAGAACTATAGACCCTCATATGTGTAAAACGATAAAAATATAGTGCACCCAACCAAAGATGTCCATTTTAGTATGCTTTAAAATTCTGTGTATATTTTGGGAATAGAGTAAGTAATTAAGATAAAACTTAGTGAATGTAACTGAAATACATTAATCTTTAATTTGCATGGGCCAGTTTCCATAGAAACGATCCTGACCTTTGAACCCATGATTTTAATTAATATATATGTTTCTGTATGTAGTCTTTCACAGATTGGAAGTAACTGAAGTTCTTATTTTTTTTGGAACCAGTATAAGAGTCTTGATGATTCCAAGTTTTCAGTTTACCACAATTATATAAAAAAATGTTTTAAAAATTTCTTTCGTGATGGCAATTTAATAATTATGTAGTGTGTGGAAAATGTATGCAGTTTATAATACTTCCATGAATCATGTTAATAATTCAGAAACTATAAGTTTAATAATGTTTTTACAATCCCTAGTTTTAAAAATGTTCAAAATATTATGTATGTCTATGTTATGATCAATCAAAATCTACTGCGAAATGGCTATAATTGACAGTTAATATAATATTACATTATTCATTCATTCCAATCCTTCGATGTGATTTTACAGCAGTTTTATACATCTTTAATCTTTTATCAAGTTCTTTTCCTGGAGTGAGCCCTTCGAGATAGCAAAACATGTAGTGACGTACTTTGCGAAAATGGTTTTGAATATTTTCTACGGAAACAGAGTCACATGCTAGAGGGATATTTTTGCTATTGGGCTCTAATGTTGAATTTGGAAGCAAAGAATTGTTTACCCAACAACAAAAATCAATAGAAGTAAGATTTGGTCTTCCCTTTACAGCTGCATTGCTTCTTACATATTCAGTAGCTTTCTTGTTGAGGTCTTCGTCTTCATCATTCCACACACAAGAGCGTAGATATTTTCCATGCTGTGCTTCTGGAAACTCTCCATTATTTTCAATCAGTGAAGTTCTCCAACGTCGAACTGTTCTGTCGCTTCGGTTAATCATCTGAGCAGCATACTCTGCAGCCTTAGTTTCAGTATAGGAGAACATATCAACTAATTGGTAACACAGAAATATTGCTATTGACTTCACATCATCCTTTCCCATAGCCTGAAGCCACTCCTCAACAAACTTCTTCATAATTTCCTGTGATGTCAAAGTGTTAGTTGGGTCTGATTCAGTAGCTTCCATACTTGCCTGATCATTCCCTAAACTTAAGCTTGCCTCCTCTCCTTCAAATCTCAAACCTTCCATGGATGATGCTGTAGATTGTGATTCACTAGGACATGCAAGTTCTGATCCAATAGCCTCCACACTTGCCTGATCTTCCCCAAAACTTAGGCTTACCTCTAGTGCAAGCGTGTCAACTGAGGAACTTGCTGGTCCTAGTGAACCACCAACTACAGTATCATCCATAGAAGGTTTGAGATTAGAAGGAGAAACCGATAAACTAGACGGCACCTCTGATTCTCGATCTTCCAGACTTACAACGGCCGCCTTGGCTGCTGACTGAGGGCTCGGTAAGCTTCCCCGCTGCTGTTTACGGACCTCCACACTCCTTCTACCAGCGTTTTCAGCCTTCCTCTTCGCTCTAGACTTCGGTGGCATCTTAAAACACAATAGCTACTAGACTCACTTAACACTTAGATTTGAATTTTTTTTTGAATTTCAAATTTTTTTTTGCTTATGACGCGTAACCTTGACGTCACGTACGGGTAAATATTAATAATTATGCGGGCAAACTGTTTCTCCACCAATTGCTATTCAAATGCAATAATAAAGATACCGTTCTAATGATCTTATTGCGTACAATTCAATTATCGTCTTACCTAAAGCATAGCTTTATCGGCAAAAAATATATAACCGATCAAAGTTTTGGACATCTTTGCTTGGGTGCACTATACTCCCTTTTCATTTGTTTATCAGCCAGTAAGTTGGTTAATCAATAGTGACAATTTAAGAATTGACGCACACCGCCTACGTAATTTTTTGTTGATGGTTGCTATGCACGATTACTACTATTGTATACTTACAGGGACTTCTCAACTACAACACAAAGACAAAGTACCTGCCGAAGGAGCCGCTCACTAATTTTAGAGCGAATCTGGAGGAAATATCAGGGCCTGGTTATAAAACTTTGTAGCACTTTTTTGGAGATGTGCGTAAGTTGGAGCTCCGCAATTTGGTGCACTACTAGCCAAGCCGATACTCTACATCAAGACAATGAGTTCTTATCCATTTCAATATTACTTTATGATATACTCCCAATTTTTCTATTTATAAGATATTGAAAAATTCTCGTTGTGGTGCAGTTCATTTTTTTTGGTTTACCCGTGTGTAAAATATTTGTGTCGTTCTCATTATTAGATTCCAAGAATAACTCATACAAAATTTGGAACTTTAATTCCACCCTCAATTCTTAAGAAATAGCCCCACCCCCATATCTCGTACTACGAGTACGCGAGCAATTTTTTTTCAATTAGTTTGTATTGGTTCTAAAAAAAGCCCGCCTATATTAAGAGTAAACAAACATCAATACAACAATGACAAGAGAGTCAGAAGAGAGAGCAGTTTATTGGAGATAGCCATAGGTGAAGGTATTAGATCTGCGCAGCTTAGGAAGTCTTCGCTCCGCAGAAGTCGAGCCTGGTATATCCATCCGCTTGAGCTCAGGTGCGCAGAGTCCAGAGAACAGCTACTGGTGGAGAGGCAGCCTGGTGCACCTTGCCGCGTGAGCTCAGACGACATATGGAGAGTTGCTGTAAACGAATATGAGACAACAAGAAGCTGAACTAAAACACCACAACTTCGCAAAGTAGTATACTCTGCTACTACTGCGCGATTGTTTCTGCTCGCGTATTATCGAATGGTGGGGTGTTGGCGGGGAATAAATATAATGCCCGGATCTACAGGCGTTCCTATGTGCGGCCACTAAACCAATCCAATAGAAAGAGTCAGTAATAGTACAATAGCTATAGTTTCGTCAGTGCATCTGTATAGTTTATTATTTTCTTATTTTTCTTTCAATTTATTTTAATCTTTTCTCTCTTTTTTACTTTCTTATTTTTTCTTTCTCTTTCCACTTGAATTCTTTCTCTTTATTCTTTCTCTTTTTATCTTTCATTTCTTATATTTTCCTCATTTTTTCCTCCCCCTTCATTATTTTTTCTCTTTTCTGCATCTCTTTATCCCACTTTTATGCACTTTTTACCCCCTTTTTCATTATCTTCTTTGGCTAATTATTACATATTACTGCTAACATTGTTTTCATAATTATTATATTAGCTAACTAGTGCTGGGGGTTTTGCACTTTAGTGCTCTAGTTACAATATTTTTTTTAATTTCAGACAAACAATATTCACTTAATTGTAGTTAGTTAAAGGTCACATTATATAATACTTGTAAGTACCCAGCCACATAGTGGCGCTTGACGTATTGCAAAGTAAAAATGCAGTAGCACAAGTTATCTTACTCAGTTATCATTCTCTACCATTGGTTAAGGTTACATAAGTTTCCCTCTCCTACTCTTTTTTTTTCTTAACTATCTGAGCTATTCTTCCACCCACCTCTCTTAAGCTCTTTTTCTTGAAGTCATGGAGCCCCCTTTTACTTTGTTTATCTCTCCTGCTTCTGAATTTCTTTTCTGAGAAACTTGTCTTTTATTTCGTACTTTAGCCTTTCTTTTGAAAACTAACCCCTGCCTTTACTCGTCGATTCCACCCGCTTTTTAGTTATAATTAATCGCGCTCGCCTTTTTGCTTTCTCTTCTCTTCCATTTTAAACCTACACCCCTTACCTCGCCGATTCCATCTGCTATTCAGTTACAATTAATCACCTTTTACTTTCGCTTCCATTTTAAACCTACACCCCATACCTCGTCGATTCTATCTGCTATTCAGTTACAATTAATCACCTTTTACCTTCTCTTCCGTACTTTCGCCTTCCTTTTTGAAACCTACGCCGCCTTCCATCACCATTTGTACCAGCTTTTTAGAAGTAACCAGCACGTTCAACTGATTGTGATGATACTTTACCTACCATAAATGAATGATGCTTTACCGAACCATACAAAGCTCATGAATCATTCATAAATACACACACCGTCGTGGTTGTTACTGACACGCAAACGTATTATTTATATAATATACAGTGCTTCCAGCTTAAAGAGCAAACAATTAGAAAATCCATGATTTCATAAATTTTGGTACACAAAATTTCACTTACAGTTTAACTATCACTGACAATGCAAGTTAATGCTGTTAAATTAGCAGTAAGTTCTTCAGGAACTGCATACCAGACTTCTTCCAAGACTCCAATACATTTATCGCCATTTTATTTATCGTCACTATTTTGTTCGTAGTCGTCACGGAATCGTCATTCAATTAGCGCTCGCTAAGAATTTGTCGTTATGACGCGCGAATTGAGGTATTTTCCCAATTTAACGTTTGCTGCGTGTAGGTACTTTCCCTTACTGGACGATTGTCATGTGCTTTATTATGGCTTCTTCAACTTCGGGAACTCCGCTAAGTGCTAACAAACGCAAACGAGGAGAGTTGCAATTACTGGCTGACACTACCAACACTCCTACTAGCAAGAGGGTTGCTCTTCATCTGATTCTAGGAGGATTAAAGAAATCAGCAAGCTCAACTCTCTCACTGGGGCGAGCATATATATATGCCGAAATTGAACTACGCGTAGACCGCGTAGCGCATATATTTATGCTCAAGGACACCCTTACCGAAAAGGCAAATTCCCCTGACGATATCGAGTCAATTACGCGGTAACCGCCACCCGAATTTATTCAGCGGTAAATTACTAACGCTTACTACTGGTTTTTATCCGCAATGGCCCAGCGTACCAGCGTATGTACTCAACTAAAGACGTTTTATCTATGCTTGGTAGTGATTCTGAGGATGATTTTGAGGGGTATGTTGATGAAGAGGAGTATGCTGAAAAATATGAATATTCTGATATAGAAAACAATAGTAATAGTGAAAATGAATATGAAATGGAAGAGGATATTTATTTGTGGTGCGGCTAGTGATGATGAGATGGAAATAGAAAATGAAACTTTAGACGACAGTGAAGATAGTTGTACAAGCTCTGCTTCTTCAGGTTCAAACATTTCTGCTACTCCTGGTCCTATCTTTACTGCAACTCCAGGTCCTACTCATGATATGACTAACAAAAATCCCCTTGATTTTTTCCGCTTACTGAATCCAGACTCCATTCTTGAAGAAATAAAGAAGCAAACAAATGTGTACGCCGAGCAGTTCTTTGAGGAAAACGACCTTCCACCAGATTACGCACGGGCACCAATGTTGGATTCATCGCAACATGACCCCTCTGAGTTGAAGAAATTTTTGTGCCTAATAATAGTCATGGAATCAATTCATTATCCCGCTGTTGAAGATTACTGGTCTACATCGTGGCCTGTGAGTTCGACATTTTCATCCATCATGAAAAGAGATCGATTTTCTCTTGTGCTCAAATTTTTGCACTTGAATGATAATAGTCATTTCATTCCCAAAGGTCAACATGGCCATGACCTACTCCATAAAATTCGACCATTTCTCAACAAAATTTTGGATAATTTTCAGTCTTGTTTCTAGCTTGGGAGAGAATTATCGATGGATGAGTCAATGATTGGGTTCAAAGGACGTCTTGGCTTCGTTCAATACTTGCCCAAAAAAACCTACCAAGTGGGGACTGAAAGCCTTTGTGGTTTCAAATAGCACAACAGGTTACACTTTCAACTGGGAATTGTACACAGGTAAACTGTATACATGTCATAGTCAAGTTTTACATTCACAGTGTTTTGTTGATGTTGTTGTTGTTTAGGAAAGAATCATTCTCAAACTTCTTCTGTCCATGGTGTAACTCATGATATTGTTATGCGAGTCACAGAAAGTCTCAGAGGAAAGGGTCATCATCTATATACATGGACAACTTTTACACCAGTCCAGCATTGTTTCGTTCGCTTAAGGGTGGCCGCACATAGCAACGCACACCGCCTGTAGATCCGGACATTAATTTATTCCCCGCCAATACCCCACCATTCGATAATACGCGAGCAGAAACAATCGCGCATTAGTAGCAGAAGTATACTTTGCGAAGTTGTGGTGTTTTAGTTTAGCTTCTTGTAGTCTCATATTCGTTTACAGCAACTCTCCATACGTGTCTGAGCTCACGTGGCAAGGTGCACCAGGCTTCCTCTCCTCCAGTAGCCGTTCTCCGGACTCTGCGCACCTGAACTCAAGCGGATGGATCACCAGGCTCTATTTCTGCGGAGCGAAGACTTCCCAAGCTGCGCAGATCTAATACCTTCACCTCTGGCTATCTCCAATAAACTGTTCTCTCTTCTGACTCTCTTGTTATTGTTGTATTGATGTTTGTTTACTCTTGATATAGGCGGGCTCTTTTTAGAACCAATACAAACTAATTGGAAAAAAAATTGCTCGCGCACTCGTAGTACGAGATATGGGGGTGGGGCTATTTCTTAAGAATTGCGAGTGGAATTAAAGTTCCAAATTTTGTATGAGTTTTTCTTGGAATCTAATAATGAGAACGACACAAAAATGTTACACACGGGTAAACCAAAAAAAAAATGAACTGCACCATAACGAGAATTTTTCAATATCTTATAAATAGAAAAAATTGCGAATAAATCATGAAGTAATATTGAAATGGATAAGAACTCGTTATGTTGCAGTAGAGTATCGGCTCGGCTAGCAGTGCACCAAATTGGGGAGCTCCAACTTATCGCACCGCTCCAAAAAAGTGCTACAAAGTTTTATAACCAGGCCCCGATATTTCCTCCAGACTCGCTTTAAAATTAGTGAGCGGCTCCTTCGGCAGGTACTTTGTCCTTGTGTTGTAGTGGAGCCCCTGTAAGTATACAATAGTAGTAATCGTGCATAGCAACCATCAACAAAAAAATTGCGTAGGCGGTGTGCGGCCACCCTTAAAACAGTTGGAATTAATTCTTGTGGAACTCTACGGTGCAATGGACATGGTGTACCACCTGTGATTTAAAAAAAAGGAAAATGAAGAAAGGTGAGGTGATCAGTGTGAGGAAGAGATCTCTTTTATTTGTGAAATGAAAGGATAAAAGGGAAGTTTCACTACTTACCAATATTCATGACGCTTTCATCATTGTGAAGAAGAGAAGGAGCAAATCTGGAGTTGGAGGTTATGAAGAAACTGTGAAACCAACTGCAATCGAGGAGTACAACAAGTATATGTCCGGAGTAGATAGGCTTGATCAGATTTTGTCATACTACAGTTTCAATCGTAGGACGAACAAGTGGTGGCGAAAAGCTTTCTTTTGTTTGCTTGATATTGGCATATATAATTCCTTTGTTTGTATTCTAAGTCGAAACAAGATCATAGCAAGCTGTCCTACCTCCAGTTCAGGACACAACTCGAAAGGGAATTGGTCATGGATTCAAGTGAGTGTAGTATTCCTCAATCTTCCAGCACAATCTGGGCCAGTTGTTGTCACTTCTCCTTCTGCACGTCTAGTAGAGAGACATTTTCCTGATGAACTTCCATCTAGGCAAAATGGGAAGCCTGGACAACGAAACTGTGTTGTATGCAGCTCCAAAACAGGCAGACCTAGAAAAACAAGTACTTACTACTGTAAAATATGTGGAGTAGGTCTTTGTGTAGTTCCATGTTTTGAACTTTATCATACTAAAACCAATCCTAGTCGCTATATACAGTCCTCATTTAATTGTCAACAAAGTTTTTATTCTTATTCTTTATTCTTTATGTCTCCACAACATACTATTTCATACTGCACTAAACGTTTTACAGCACCAATACTAAAATATAAACAAAATTTAGCCGCTAGAATCTAAACAAATAATGGTTATTATTTTGAAACAATAACTAGCTAAAAACTATTATAGACTTAACTGCATTTCTAACAATTCGCGTATAGTTTGTTAGTGTTGGGTTTCTCCGATATCTATAGAGCTACTAGTTACGGTATTTCTTTTATTCGGCAATTTTCCTAAGCCTTGCGCCTTAGTTTGGTCTAAATTCCACTTGCTATTTCTTTGCAACGCGGCTTGGGGCGTTACCCGTGTTACACAAAAATAACATCCGTGGCGTGCGCACCCAGATATCAATATTGCTTCCGCGGCGAGAGAGTTAAAAAGTATTCATGTGATCCCTCCACAACCAACTCCTGGTGATATTCTCAATCATATAGTTAAGAATTGCCCCCATATTATTGAAGCTGCAACTGAAGAATTGTCAGCTTTTACTTGAAAGAAATTTGACCTTTGCATTGCACAAAGCTATGGCCCTTCAAGTTTTGGAGCATGCAGTAAAAAAGGTATGGGTTTCCTAGAATCATGTGACTTGGTGTCTCTAGCTACTGGCTTCCATCAACAAGTTGTGAGAAAATGGGCACACTCATTTTTTGCTGAGTATACGAAGCTCTGACCAGGGATCTAGATTCTGCTAGGGGAAGACACCCCAAGTTTATTTCTCTTATGGTAGACGAGAACTTTCGGACCGAGATCATACAATATATAAATGAAAACAGGTATGTTTTGAATATATGTTCGAATATATGTTCATGGGTAAAAGAAAACTATGAAGTTGACATCAGCAAATCTTCTATGTCTAATTGGATGCAAGATTTGGGGTTTTCCTATCAGCAATTTACAAAGGGGTTTTACTTTGATGGACACGAGAGGTGGTATCAATGGAAAAGCGCTCATGGGTGTACAATTCACCATGCCCAGACCCCTCTCTACGTCCTGTTATTCGTGTTTACCATGATGAGTCTACATACTATGCCAATGCTGACCAGCCTTTTTTTTGGAATGATGGGACCAAGCATGTGCTGAATCAGAAATCACTAGGTCAAGCTATCATTGTGTCCGACTTTGTTGAGGAGGTAGGTGGTATGCTTGAATGTGATGGTGTATAGGTTACCTTGTACTTGGAACACCAAAGTGACGGCTATTTCACCAATAATCATTTTAATCACTCAGGTACAACATGATGTAAAATAAATTATAGCCCGTTACCTGATCGAATGCGCTTGTCGTTAAGAACTATAAATCGGATACAGTCTGGCATGCTCGTAAGAAAATGTATTAGCGGGGAAAAGTCTGATATAGTTCATAGCAACCATAATTATGATGGAAGGCAGATCAGAGCAAAATGGAATAATGAAGAGTTTGGGTACTTTAATACAATTACTAAGATAGCTAACGCTATACTTTGCTGGTTGTTTATGTTTGGAGAATAAGTAAGAACTTGGATGTAAAATTTGATTAGTGATAATGTAAAATGATCAGTAGCTAGAGTTGAAAAGTTAAATGTTGATGAAATAATGGACTAGCTATTAGCTAGTAGTTTCTTCTTTATTCTCTTTACTTTGTTTTGCAGGTACTTGATGACATTTTTGCATTATGGCCTCATACACAACAACACCTACATTTTAAGTCCCACCTGAATAAACAAAACATGTCAATACAATTTACTACAGAGGAAGAGAACAACAAATTATCATTTCTTGATGTTGAGGGAGAATGGTCACTTCATTACAGAAAGAAAACACACTGATTGCTATCTGAATTACAAATCTAATCACCACCTAAGAATTGTCAGGAGTAGTCAAGTGTTTGAGTTCTAGAGCACATCAATTTGCAACTCTTTAATACTAGACAAGGAATTAGCTCATCTCAAAACAACCTTACTGGCTAATGGCTATTCAATTTCAAATTTTCAAAAAAAATTAATTTTTTTTTACCACATGTACTACTAGGACCAGATGTGTATGCAGTCACTGACCCGATTGTGAAGAGGACGCAGATGAGGCAACAGGAGCAGACTCTTCCAGTGATGAAGGAGAAGAGGCCGGACCTGGCGAAGTACACTCGGAGCCCCACCAAAATCCTGTATGAAACCGCATACAATACATCATAAAGTTGCAATTAGGATCATGAATAATTTGTTGTTTGTATTACAAATATCTTTGTTGTTTGTGTTTTTGTGTATATGAAATTGTTTTGTAGTGGAGCTCAACGTCTGATGGCATACGTTCCTTGTGGACACTCATAGATGTCTCCTACATGATCATAATCAGCACCAAACACAACAAACAACATATTTTACTGTTGAACTAATATAATATTGGTATAAAATACATCGAACAATATTATTTCTATTTTTTTTTTTATTGATGGGAAAAGTGGAATTTTTGGGGGGGAAATTTTTTTTTTTAAAGCATTAGTAGAGGGCCTAAATATTATTCAATCAAAAAATGAGGGGAATCCCAAACTCTTGGTCTATTTAGTGATATATGGTTGCTATGGGGTTTTCCCAGCCAGCATCGAGTTAAAAATAAAACGGTAATGCTCTATTCCGCGGTGGAAGATTAGATTTTTCCGCGCGTCCAAACAATTCAGGAAAAGAGGGTTAAGGAAGTAGTAGCTCTCATAGTAGTGCAGGCATGCTTGGTCAGCCATCAGATCTGTCTCACACTAGGGAAGTTACCAGAGCAGAAGTTATAATGTCCAATTTCATTGTGAGAAATACAAATATAGCTACAATAGCTATCCAAAATATGGTCTATTGGTCTACAGATCCCATATTTTTTCCTGAATTTATACAAAATGGGCCCATAAGTCGAAAGACTTTTTTTACCTATACTAACATTTTTGCACTCCGGTGATACCGATCTACATACTATGGACAAAGATGATCGACTTGACAAAGTAAGATCTCTGTAAGAAAAACTCGGAGAAAATTGCCAAAACCATTTTTTTCCCGTTCAAAAGATTTCAGTTGATGAAGGAATGGTGAAAAGTAAGGGTCATTTTGTTTGTCAACAGTATGTGCGTCTCAAACCTGTAAAATGGCGGTTCAAATTTTGGGTGCTGGCTGATGCAATCACAGGATGTACATGGAATTTCAAGTATACCGAGGAAAGCAAGGTGAAACAGTTAGTTCGAATGGGCTGGCTTTGATGTTTTGATGAGACTCGTAGACAGTCTCGAAAAACAGGGATATGTGGTGTATACTGACAATTTCCATTCTATGTAGAATTTTAGGTACATGATATTTTAGAATCACATGGCATTATAAGTACATGATATTTTAGAATAATATGGCATTTATATAGAAATAGGTACATGATATTTAGAATCATGTGTCATTTTTTGTAGAATTATAGGTACATGATATTTTAGAATCATATGGCATTTTGTGTAATTTCATATGTGACCGGCTATGAGAAAACTGAACACTTGTGAAAAAAAAATGAAAATCGAGATTTTAGCCTTAAACGAGAGAGAATTTTGTACTGAGCACGGCGATACCGTATTTTCAACATTCCGTTACTCACGGGAGAAGATGTGGTCGAAAATCCACCGCCTTGCTTTAATTTACCGCTCGGCAATTTTTGAGTTATACCGCCGTGTTTGAAAATTTAAGTATAGTCCGCATACGTCCGTGTTACTACCACTCAGCATTTTTGCCGGTAAATTCCTTGAACACGTGGGTAGAATCGGAGTTTGTTTACATGGCTACAGTGAAGAACGAGTTGATAGTACAGAACATCAATCACATGTGCAAAGGTTCGACTAATGGTGGCACTACTAACCTTAAAACGATAGGCAAGGTCCTGATCACTGAGACCAAGTCGAAGTCTCATCGTAGTTATCATAAGCTGCTGAAAGGGAGTTAACACAGAATACTGTTTCAGCTTAGGTTTGATATACTGGAACAGGACATGAAACAGTTCCCAGGTGCTCAAACCTGTACAAAATACAACTTTCTCATTATTTTCTGTAAAACTTTTCTCATTATACACCAAATTGTCTACTTCCTTCTTCAACCTTGCTACTTCTTTCTTTAAAAAATGCTCGCTCTTCACTCTCCCTAACGATCTCTTCATGTGCTTTCTCTGCTTCTGTTGATATGGACCACACCCACTGAAAGGGGTCTGTAGCTACCAAAATGAATGGAGAAATAATCACTCTTCATTGTACATGTATGGCTGGGTAAGGTAGCACTTTGACTAGCTATGATTGCATTAAATAGTAGTGGGTGAATTTTATTTACATTCAGCAGCGATTCTATTCAAGATAGAGTATGCTGTTAGAAATGGCTACACATCTGTTACGTATAACTAAACCATGAGTTGGGGTCATAAATCCCAACACTAGGTTTCGAAATAGTAATCGAAGGACCAGCTATGTGATAATTCACTGAGCAGTCGAAATAAAGTTTCAATTGGTTAACCCTTTCGTTCCGGATCCCGCTTTAAAGCGGGGTGAGACCGGTTGGCTTCTCCGAATTTTTAAAAATAGTTACTTTATAGCTAGAACCTTCAGATTGCATACACAGGTGCCCAATGCATTGGAGAAGCATCTAAAATAGCTTTCAGCCGGGACTGCTTCGACAGTACCTCACAGCAGTTGCGTTTATTTCTTCCTCGGCAAAAAAAAAAAACATCGGTTCTCCGTCGAATTTTAAAAAAAGTTACCTTCTTCACAGCAGCTTCATTTATGGATCCAGTAATCTCCAGAGCTTTGTAGAAGCAGCAAAAAATTGCTTGAGCTCAGTAGCCTTCCATAACACATTGAAACAACCGCTTCTTTGCCGACCAAGACTGTGCGGTTTGACTTACTGTCTTCTCCATTTTTTATAAAATCGCCAGTTCAACTGGGGACCTCCCTATTACGTACAGTCTTAGGTAATGCTTATTACATCATAGGAAAAAAGTGAGCGTGTCGTGTGACCCCGGTAACTATGCCAAAAAAAATTTTTTTCAAAGTCATTTTTTGGAAGATGGCGTCTACAAGTTTACAATGCGGTGCAAGTTTTAGACTTGCTTGATGTTGACTCTAGCGACTCAGGATCAAGGGGAGAGAAGGGAGACGACATCTAGGGCTATAGGAGGCCCTGTATCAGGGTTGGTGGACCAGACCCCGTCAACTCTGATACTGAAAATGGGAGTCAAGAAGATGATCGAGGTAAGCTTGTCTTTCTCTTGTCTTTCTCTTGAAAAATAGCAAGCTTCTGTTGCTATATTGAGATAGAGTAAGCTGTTTAGCTATAATATATATATTATTGAGTTTTGAGATTTGAAAGTGGCTTGTGGTTTTTTGAACAATTTCAAATTTTCAAAAAAATTTAAAAATTTTTTTACCACATATACTACTAGGACCAGATGTGAATGCAGTCACCGACCCCGATTACGCAGATGAGGGGACAGGAGCAGAGTCTTCCAGTGATGAAGGAGAGGATACCGGACCTGAGTCTTCCAATGATGAAACACGAATAGGCAGCAGGTTCCAGTGATGAAGAAGAGGAAGTGGCTCCTCCTGCTCCGAGTTCTGGACGTCCTCGCAGTCGGAGAAGGCGGGAATTGAAGAACAAGAGTCGGGTGGATGAGGTAGGGGAAGAGTGGAAGAAAGATGACAATACACCCATTGATATTCCATAATATTTTGTGTAAAGGACCACAGACTTTGATATTTGTGGCTGCTCCCTCCCCCCCCCCCCTCCCCCTCCCTGAACATCCCAAAAGTTGTAATATGTATTGTTATTGTCGTTGTCGTTGTCTGTGTTTTTGTGGTGTTGTAGTGGAGCTTCACACTCGATGTATATGTGTGTGCGTGGAGTTGAAATGTTATTCTGGCACTTCCAGATCTAACCGGGGAGGGAACGAACTCGGGGGTGGGGTCTTTTCTAATCGGGGCTACTATGCCCATGTAAGTTGAATTTCATGTATGTGTGTGTGTGTACACCAGTCAATTTATATTATACATTTATTTTTATGATCTGTATTCACCTGTATCTTCTTTTTTCTAGTGTGTGTGTGTGTGTATGTGTGTGTGTGCATTTGTGGAATGAGAGAGAGCATCCGTGGACAAACAGTATGTGGCACTTCCGTATACAACCTGGGAGGGAACTCTGGATCTTTTTGGATCGTGACTACTATGACCATGTAAGTTGAATTTCATGTGTGTGTGTGTGTGTACACCAGTCAATTTATGTATAATAAAATATACATTTATTTTTATGATCTGTATTCACCTGTAGCTTCTTTTTTCTTGTGTGTGTGTGTGTGTGTGTGTGTGTGTATGTGTGTGTGTGCATTTGTGGAAAGAGAGAGAGAGCAACCATGAACAAACAGTATGTGACGTTTCCGGATCCAACCTGAGAGAGAACGAACTCGGTGGTCTTTGTCGGTCTGTGACATCATCCACGCCGGGTAAGTTGAATTTTTTTCAACTTACTGATATTTGGGTGTCCAGCTAGGGCTGGGGGGGGTTATGGTACAAGAATGTCGGTGAAAAGTAATGACGGGGGAGGGGGGGTTATGGTACAAGAATGTCAGTGAAAAGTAATGACGGGGGAGGGGGGGTTATGGTACAAGAATGTCAGTGAAAAGTAATGACGGGGGAGGGGGGGCTCAATTCAGCGAGGCCAGCTGTTATGTTACAAATGTCATTGTTGTCTTGTGTTTTTTTGGTATTGTATGGAGGTTCCGGATCCTATGAGAGGGATCGTTCAGTCTGTGACACCATCCATGCCGGGTAAGTTGAATTCCACGTGTGTGCTTGTACTGCTTTTCATTTTCGAAGTACACTTTCTCAATACATGTTTCTCTCATGTACAGTGTGGAGTATACATAGCAGGTGTTCATACAGTGGGAGGCTAGCGCTGGGTTCCCCCCTAGTATTTTGGGAGTTGAATAGAAATGAACATTTAGGAAGCATTTATTTTTAGTCTGATATTGTATCCCATTATGTTCCTATCGTAACTGAGCCATTTAGTGCATAGGACCGAACACTGGTCATCAGTGTGAAGTATAGACTCTTATGCAAAGATGTGCATCAAAGTAGTGTAGGTTCCAAAAAATGGGTGTGGCGAAGTACACTCGGAGCCCCACCCCAAACAAAAATCCTGTATGAAACCGCATACAATAAATCATAAAGTTGCAATTATATAGGATCATGAATAATTTGTTGTTTGTATTACAAATATCTTTGTTGTTTGTGTTTTTGTGTATATGAAATTGTTTTGTAGTGGAGCTCGACGTCCGATGGCATACGTTCCTTGTGGACACTCATAGATGTCTCCTACATGATCACAATCAGCACCACACACAACAAACAACATATTTTATTGTTGAACTAATATAATATTGGTATATAATGCATCAAACAATATTATTTCTATTTTATTTTATTTTTTATTGATGGGAAAAGTGGATTTTTTGGGGGAAAAAATTTTTTTTTTTTGAAATATTAGTAGATGGCTTAAATATTATTCAATTTTCTCAATCAAAAAATGAGGGGAATCCCAAACTCTTGGTCTATTTAGTGATATATGGTTGCTATGGGGTTTTCCCAGCCAGCATCGAGTTAAAAAAATAAAACGGCACCGCTCTATTCCGCGGTAGAAAATTAGATTTTTCCGCGCGCGTCAAAACAATTCAGGAACGAGAGGGTTAAATCACGATAGTAAATATAAGTACAAAATGCTAGAACAATAGTAAATGAGTAAAGTAGCGTAACTAAGGTGAATGAAAAAGTTTGTGCATTATAAACGTTCATTTTGACAACTCAAGACATCGACGAAGACATCAACGAAGGCGACCTCTACATTACCCGTTCACGCAGGCGCGGTCTGACCTAGACATGCTGGGGGGTAAGGGCTGATCCTCTACAATGAGAATTAGTCTGTTTGTACCTCCTGTGTACGTCTTTCCTGACAGAGGAGATCGACAGTTCGTGTTAGTTCATCATCACCTAGAACTAGAAAATGCTCGTGTAGCATTGGTTGGGCGAGCGAGCGAAGTTCTGGAATGCGCGCGCGCGTTTAAAAGACCACGTATTCAGTTTAAACGACCACGTATGCGC
>WLWD01006307.1_pt1 | contig 18943 bp, 15 predicted proteins | sample 6712731 | NCBI WGS metagenome assembly WLWD01 (sample SAMN12718690, study PRJNA576275) | sponge metagenome | isolation source: marine sponge | host: Mycale hentscheli | place: New Zealand: South Island, Marlborough, Capsize Point | collected 2014-11-01
GCTTATGTTAAAGACCCTGGCTTATGTTAAAGACTCTGGCTTATGTTAAAGACCCTGGCTTATGTTAAAGACCCTGGCTTATGTTAAAGACCCTGGCTTATGTTAAAGACCCTGGCTTATGTTAAAGACCCGGCTTATGTTAAAGACCCTGGCTTATGTTAAAGACTCTGGCTTATGTTAAAGACCCTGGCTTATGTTAAAGACCCTGGCTTATGTTAAAGACTCTGGCTTATGTTAAAGACCCTGGCTTATGTTAAAGACCCTGGCTTATGTTAAAGACCCTGGCTTACGGTGATACATTCAAAACTATGCTAATTTCATTTTGCCTAGTCAAAATACTAGTACTGAAGGATTTGTAGGGAGGGGTGGAGGGAACGAAAGCAGAGGCTTTCCCAGCACCTGTCTCTCCCCTTCCCTTAAATGCAGTCCTAAATACAGTATATAATTAATGGCTTACAAGTATATGAGATATAATTTGTTTTTATCGAGTTCAGATGTCTGTATTTATTTAATCCTGATTACTCAAGTTGGTATAAATGAAGGTAAAAACACGTGGTCAATTTACAGTCTACCTAACATAAAAAACATGGTGTGCACCATTTATAATTTCACTTAACTCTTATTAAATTAATCAAATTAATAGTACTAATTCTCACCTATATACTAACCACACCCACTTCAGTTTAGAGCTACTATCATTACTTTTGGTAGGAGGAGTCTCCCAATCCCAGGACTGAGACTCGGACCTTCTCGAGGGAGTTTGGTGGGAGGGACTTGCGAAGAAGCAGTCGCCAGAAATGCCTCATGTTGTCAGGCTCGTCTCCCTGGCCCGTAGTGGCACACACTAACACAACCAGAGGCTCGTACAGCAGTCGAGACTGGAGATAACACAAGAACGGTTTCAACGGCTTGTAGCATTGTTACAGTCTATGCTAAAATAAGCGTATTGAATTTAAATTGGGTGTGGTCTCACAGGGTAGACCCTTTACCAAATGCTCCACAGGACCGGTAAAGTGACAATTTGCAGGACCATCTTACCGTGCATGGTCAGAATATTAATTGGCGAGCGAGCGTAGCGAGCGAGACACTTACAGGGGTAACACAATCGAAAATCGGGGATGTTTGTTTATTTATTTATGTATGGACGTACGTAAGGCATTTTTGTACTTTGACCCTCGCGTTTTTGTGTTAGTTCGGTTGTCAACCCCGTCCCAAATTGCACTAAACAGAATCCTCTGGTTTAGCGATCAGTACCCGTATCACCCTAGAAATTGAATTGTTTACCGTTTTGAATTCTTTTGCGGGTGCAGTTAAAACTTGAAAACTTAAGGGACTTCCATTTCTATTCGATTTAGTGGAGGTGGTAAGTCAATGCTCTCTTTGTCATGGTTATAAGCCGTGCGCAACAGTACTTACTTGAAAATACATTGTCCACTAGACTACTGAGAAGGTAAGTCTGTGTAAGTGCATGTCCAGCTGTGTCAAAGCATTGTGTGTTACAATCTCTACTTAGCTAAAGAATATCACAAAGAAAACTTTTAAATAACGTGTATTGTTTTGTTGTTTTTTCCCTTCAATTCAAGCAGTTGCAGAGAGTTGTTACTATGGCACTTAAATCCCTTTACCGTGTATGCGAAATTAAAAAAACTGGACCTTATTTTCAGTAGCTTCAGTGTTAGAAGTCAAAATCATTCATATAAAAATAGTATAGTCTTTAGGCTCGCTCGCCATTTGTGCTCAAGCACATCACTAGTTTATTTATTTATTTGTATATATGTTTGGACGTACGTATGTCATTTTGTACTTTGACCCTCGCGTTTATGTGTTAGTTACGTGGTCGACCCCGTCCCAAATTGCACTAAACAGAATCCTCTGGTTTATCGATCAGTACCCGTATCACCCTAGAAATTGAATTGTTTACCGTTTTGAATTCTTTTGCGGGTGCAGTTAAAACTTGAAAACTTCCATTTCTATTCGAGTTAGTGGCGGTGGTAAGTCAATGCTCTCTTTGTCATGGTTATAAGCCGTGCGCAACAGTATTTACTTGAAAATACATTGTCCACTAGACTACCGCGAAGGTAAGTCTGTGTAGGTGCATGTCCAGTTGTGTCAAAGCATTGTGTGTTACAACCACTAATATCACAAAGAAAACTTTTAAATAACGTGTATTGTTTTGTTGTTTTTTTTTTCCTTCAATTCAAGCAGTTGCAGAGAGTTGTTACTATGGCACTGAAATCCCTTTACCCTGTATGCTAAATTTAAAAACTGGACCTTATCAGTAGCTTCAGTGTTATAAGTCAAAATCATTCATATAAAAATGTATAGTCTTTAGGCTCGCTCGCCATTTGTGCTCAAGCACACCACTAGTATGGTGGCAATGTGATTTTGAGATGTTTGTGCCTGTACGTTACTGAACAACAAGTCAAAATTAGGAGTTTTACCAGATTTTTCCTGCAGAACATTTGGTAAAGGGTCAATCCTGCAGCAGCACCACCAATAGGTGATAAATAGAAATAGCTACGAAAACGGTGTAAGAAGATTTTTAATCAGTAATATTTGAAGGGTATTGGGTATTGATTCACTCACTATGTCGTAGTCGTCCATGGCTTGAACTTTAACCTTGAAGTGTCTTCTGAGACCGCCCCTGCCTATTCTCTCAGCGGTGTCCTGCGCCGTGCCAGTCTGACTCCCGAAAAGCACCGTCAATCCCCTATCCGCCATACTTGATGGCAATCCGACGACGTTCGGTTGGAGCAGAGGAAACCTGCTGCAGTAAAGTTGTAAGACAAGTAATCGCGTCGCTTTTGACGATGCGTTCCCTTTATTAAAGTCGAGTGGGAGTGGCTGAATGATGTTTGCTGAATCGGCTTTATCCAGGTCCGGTGGGTTTGGACGGTCAGTATTCTGTAGTCTAGAGTCAGTCAGTCGTAGGTTCTGGTGCTGTAGTTAAGAAGTAATGGGAGAAGTAGATGACTTGTCCGGTGAGGAATTCGGAGCTGAAGGTAAAGTGTGGGGTTTTATAACTTATAGCTGAGATATACTATATTGGCCATTCATTTCAATTTTTTTTTTTTGTAGATTCTATACATTATGTTGTGCTCTAGCTAACGGTTTTGGGTAGTCATTAACGCAATGTTAATATATAGAATAAGCTAACAGCTATCATCTCTGATCTGGCAGACAAATCTACTGGGATATCTAGAAGTGGGTGTGTCAGGTACAGTGGAACCTCTCTACAAAGGGACTCCGAAGAACAACATGACTCTTAACAACAGCCAGCGTAAATGGAACACAGTGATCTACTAAATAAAAAATAAACTCTGAAAGCAGCCAAACTCTCTACAAGGGTCAAAAGACTTGACCCCAAGCATGGCCTTTGTAGAGAGGTTCCACTGTAGAGGGTCTCTTCAGTTAGTTTGTGAACATCAAGCAGTCCTTTCATAAGAGATGTCTTCACAATGTAGAGAGCTGTACAGATATGTCCTGACAGCTTGCACTAATAGGATGTGTTGTACGCTGAACAAAGAACACAATGGGATTGCCTCGAGTCTTGTAACATGTCGTTTGGATACAGTTTGTGACATATCTTCCTTGTTGACTAACATTGAGATATCTGCAACTCAATTGAAAATGTCTAGTGGGAAGTTATTATTTCACTGGCACAAATCGTTTTAATTGCTGAACAATACTGAGTGTCTCTAAGGTTCATAACTATTTTTAAGTTCATCTAGTCATCATGCTCACCACTATTTTAATTTCCTTTCTTCCTTTTCTCTGTCATATTCTTTGTGCTTTGTCTGGTAGAGTACTTGGCTCTGAATCAGCAGTTGGACAATCTCAACACAGTGCTAGATGTTTTGGAGAGACGGAGTGACCACATTCAAGAGGAGGCCAAGAAGCTGATTCGAGAAGCTAGAGAAGCTCGACAAAACTCTTCCATGGCTTCCAATGGAGACAAGCAGGAAGATTCGCAGAGTGGGGAAGATAGCAAGAAGGAAGAGGCTGCAAGAGATGGAGTTGGAGTTGAAGAAGACAAAGAAGTGAAACAAGACAGCGAGTCTAAAGAAAATACTGAGGAGTGATGTTTCAAACTTTTATCATACAATTTTCATCCAATCATTTGTTTTGTTCAGCAGCAGTGTTATATCGAGTGCTTTTATTTTGAATGGGTAAGGTGATTTCATATTTACTTGCCGCTAATGAGTGTGTCGTGGCATAGATACATAGATATTGCATGCAGCGCATACATGTATTCATTATTCGTTGAGTTGGTCTGCCCACGCGGGAGCCCCTCCCCCCGTAAGAAAGTGCTCACAGTTGAAAACGCACAACATAGCAGCAAATGGCTGAAAGTGTGCCAAGCTTGAAAAGACTTCTCGACTACAAGCTACTCTTCGATTGCCTCGCTGATGAAGCTACTGGAAAAATATCTGTCCCCAATTTGTCTATCCGCTGGCCAAGAGATTCGGAAGCCAAAGGTGAGTTTTGTCTCTCCGGTTACGTCATCATCAACAACAATAACAACAAACGCAATAACAGCAACAACAACATCAACAACAGCAACATCAACAACGGCAACATCAGCAGTAGCAGCAACACCGGTAACACACTTGAGATTTGTATTTCTAAACTCTTTTATGAGAAGCAGAATAGTTAGTTGAGGGCAAATTCACAATACTAGTCAGTGTATAAACAAGCAGTATGGAAATACATTGAAGTTTTGCTCTCCAATCGACCTTGACAAATATTTCTATTATATAATACTTCAAATCACTTAACTCACTAAGCCACTAGTTTTCCCCCTTCATAGTGATGATTGTAGTTATGGTATGATGCCAATTTGGGAAACAGTTTGGACCATTGAAAATTGAGGTCTTCTATATGACTCTAACAAAAACAATAACGACAACAACAGCAACAGCGCTTAATAAAGAGGGGCACTTAACAACCCGCGACTACGGTATTGCAAGTATAAAAGTTTTGAACTGCATTATAGTAATATTGCAAGTAAACAATTTTTTAACTTCATTACATATTGCAAATAAACAATTTTGTTTTTGACATAGAGTAAACTCTCTTAGGTTTTGTGCTTAGCAGTTGTTGTTAGGAGTTTCAAGTATGGTTTGAAAAAAAAGAAAATTTTATAGGACTCCCCGAGTTGTTGTTTTATTGCTGCACATTTGAAACTAAATTGACCTTTTGAAAATAGTGATACTAAAAAGGCCACATTTTGAAAGTCTACCTGGACCTCTCTACAGCAATTGTGTGTCACAATCTCACCTCTTCCTGCTCTAATAGTGGCTTATACTACAGTTATGAAGAAAGCTTGCCCATATTATGAATACTAGACAGATGGATTTATCATTGAACAGATTTTTGGGAGAAAACTAGCTGCAAACTTCTATCAAAGGTCAAACACAGAATATAGCTACTTTTATATGTACTATGAATGCTTCAAGTAAACTTTTGGGCATCATGTTCAAGTACACCTGGAGAAACTGCCAACACTCAGTTAACAAATCACTCCTACTTGATATTATTAATGAATATGATTTACAGTCACACTTCAAGTCTATGAATATTAAATATTAAATAGTGAATTTAGTCTAATGCATTGTAATTTGTAGTTCATAGCTGGTTATTAGTCACACCCACTCTTAGATTAACCATATTCACGATCCAGTACTTGAGCTACAAATAGAGTGTGGGCACTTGTTGTGACAATCTCGTATGACCTGAAAACTACCTTACACTGACACTACACCAAGTTACTCCAGTGCCTTAGCTAGCTACCCTTAGAAATCTGGTGAATAAAACTGCTACTCTATAAATTTAGCTAGTTGTTTTGCTTCAAAGTTAAATGAACTCGTTACAAAAAGACCATCAATCCCATGCACTACCAGGCAAAACAAATTACTTATAGTGGGTGAGGTTGAGTGGGGAGTGGGGACATGTGGTGGGAGGGAAGAATTGGTGGTCTTCCCTAAAAAAAACAACAACAACAAAAAACAAACAAACAAACAAACTAACTAAAACAACAACTAAACAAGTCTAAAACAAAAATTGTAGCGAGTTGAAATGTTTTCAATAACTTTATTCTTCTCATGTTTTATTTGTCCCATTTTACCAATTATTGTATATATATATTAATTCAATAGAGACCAAATTTCCTTCTGGATGTATTAAGAACTGGAAAGCAGTTGCAGATAAAGATGGCTACCTTGACTGGGATGCTTTCTCATCAGGATTAATTACAGCTTTACAGAAAGACCAAGCTGAACGAAAGGAATTTTCAGAGGATGAAATTTCAAAGAAATCAAAAGAATGCCATGGAGAAAACTATAGCTTGGGAAAATCAATTCTCATTAATCCCGTGAAATCTTCAGAAATCGAGGAATTTCTGTCCGAGTGTGATGGGAAGAACCTTGTGAAAACATTGGCGCAAATGAAGAAAGAAGTATACAAGTGCCAGTCTGCATTGCAGCAGCAACAGCTGCAAAAGGAAGCTGAATCGAATAAAAATGGAGATGAAAATCAGGAAAAACCAAAGGATAGACAAGGAGACAAGGTGTTTGCATATTTTATATAAAGTCGGTACAATTTATTAAAATTTCTTTGAACCTTTTTTTCCCCTTAGAATATTTCCTTGGAAAAATCAGGTTCTGAGAAGACAGAATTCAAAGAACAAGATGTTGGGAATGAGAAAGAAGAGTTACTGAAGGGGATAGAAGTCCTACGTCAGACACAACTGTGGTTCAATAGCTGCCTAGAACAACTAGAGATAGAAGGATCAAGAAACAAAAAGGTAAAATTACAATTTGAATGATGCTACAATTCCTACATTCAAGCACACACACTAACACACTCTTATACATGGTATTTTCCTCCTTTCACCAGCCTAGTGTGGAAGAGCTGCTGGCTATCATGGAGGGTTCATCAGTAAATCCAGCTGCTCAAACTCTGCACCATATTCAGAAGATTAATGCACACTTGAGCTCCTTAGCTCTCCATGCTCCTGTGACAGTCTCTGCCAACAAGCCAAGAAAATCTAGTGCAGACATGAGGGAGGAGAGGAGAGTGCAACGGTTGATGTCTGAGCCAGGTATGTATCCAAGATTTTATTTAAAGAGCAGGAAAGGGAAATATGTGGGCTACAAACTCTTTTTCTGGTGTTTCTTAAAATTTCCATCTGTTCTGATCTGAGTCCGGTTGGTATAGCATACACTCTAACTGAATGGGTAAAGTGTCGCCTCTAACTGAATGGGTAAAGCATCGCCTCTAACTACTAGTCTCGTGTAGCCAGACCCTTTACCCAATCACGCTACGCGGGGGAAAGGGTCTGGTTAACTGACCATGTACGAGTTGTGTTTGCTGTCAGCATACTGGGTGATTGTGGTCAAGTTTGGTAGGATTTAATGGTGTGATATTTTAGCGACTTTTTTACTGCCACCACTCGCGAGATTATGAGCTGCGTTTTATGCGAAGCTTCTCTTGCACTTGGATCAGAGAAAAAAAGGAGAAAAAGATTATTTGGACCTTCAATCCCTCAAATACGAAGCCATAGAATGTCTACCATAGACATATTTCTGCGTATAGAATTGATCTCTACAGCTCCATACATTACATCACTCTAGTTGACCACTCAACCCATGTGTTACCGCCCCTCCATTGTCTGTTCTATTGTTCTTCTCAGCCCAATTAGCGAGGGGAAGCTGCACAACTCGTACACGGTCAGTTAACCAGACCCTTTCCCCCCCCCCCCCCCCCCCCCCCGCGTAGTGTGATTGGGTAAAGGGTCTGGCTACGCGAGACTATCTAACTACATGTACTAGGTAAAATGTTATCCCATTATACTATTTAGGAAGTGAAGGCTTAGAAATGACGACTGTTTATAGCTAAAAGAGGGTGAAATTGTTGAGGAATGAATGGAGAAGGCAATAGTTTCACAAAACCAATCACTATCATGAATAGAAGCGCAAAGAGCTTGAGAAGCAGGAGAGATGGACAGAGGGGGAAGACTCAAATAAAGAGCTGAATAATAGAGAGCTAAGATGACTCAGGGTGAAAGGGAGCAGGAGAAGGAAAGCGATGTAACTAAATCAAGTAATAAAAGATGATAAAAGACCTTGTGCTACTGCATTCATAAGTTAAAAAGTACATCAATCGGTCACTAAGTGGCCGGGTATTGCTAGTTATTATTATGGTCATTGTCATTACCATGATCATTATTGTCATCATGATCAGTCACTTCATTCAGAGAGCAGATAAGTGAATAAAATAATTAAAGGCTTAGGAATGACATTTGAATTGTGATTGTAGTAGCTTGCTTTTAGCTATACATGACTCTTCAATTGTGACCGTCTATAGGAAAACCGGGCACAACGCGGCGTACGTAAATATCGAGAAAAGATTGATCGATTTCTTAAAAATGTATTGTTTCAAGCCGACGGAAGGGAACGGTTAGGTCTATTATAGTGGGAACGACTTAAGCTACGACGATAAAACTTGGAGAGCTCAATAACTGGATGCAAACAACTCTGTAAGTGCAAAAAAAATTTTTTGAAGGGTGCCGCGCTGTGCCCAGTTTTCCTGTAGACGTTCACAATTTATTCTCAACTCTTTTTAACCGATTAATCGCGGAAGACGCAAATACGCGTCAATTGAGAAAAATCGATAACCGCGGAGGACGCGAAAATGCGTCAAAAATGCGTCTTCGCGTCCATTTCGCCCTACAGCTTTGTGGAGTCAAGGAAGCCACCAATCACAATTGCAGACGATTCTATATTGTTGTAAGTATATTTTAGGCTTATAAAATACATAGACTGCCATAAGAAAATGTTGAGTAAATTTTGTCACAACAATAAGACTTTTTTCTGATAAAGTATAAATTGAAAATATATTTCATAATATAATAAAGGTACACAGAATAATTTTTTAGAAACCAATATTACTTTAGCTATAACTGCTCATGATAAAACAAGTAGAAAGCTATCTTGGCAAGTGGAACACTGGCACTTCAGCATCCTAGTGATGAAGACAATATTCTTGACCTGGCACAGCATGGCAGTGACAAGGATGGCAGTGACCAGAATGGCAGTAACTCTGATGGTAGTGACGAGGAGTTTGATGACAGCAAGAATGACTTCAGTACTGATGGGTGTAGTGACTGCAGTAGTTACTAGATGGTCAAGGACTCTGGATGGTCAAGGACTCTGGATGGTCAAGGACTCTGGATGGTCAAGGACTCTGACGAGAGAACGGAATTGGTGATTCTGAAAAGTAGCGATTTCTACAGGAATTTTAACCACATTCTTTATAACAATAAGTAAAAATAAATATTGTTATACAACAGGTGAGACTGCAGGGAGCCCTCTGACATATACTTCTGTTATGCTATGACCAGTTGCACTTGATAGTAAGATCACCAACTATTCTGTCAACAATGCAGCCTACCAGCACATCAAAAGTAAATACACCTTGGAGTACCAAACTGAATACACTCAAATATTCTATCATTTTTGTGATGTACCTGTATTCATACACAAAAGCCATAAAAAGCTTCTCTGTTCACAAAATTTATAACAGATTGCTCAGTTCAAAATAAACCACACCCTAAATAAATATCAACAAATTCTTCCTGAATGTAAGACAGATGCGTGCAAAAACACTTTCTCTTACCTCTATGATCGAGTAGCAAACTGCTTCGGCCATGAAACCCTACTTCCCACCTTACTAGTGTGCTTACTAAGAGCCTCAGTGTGATGCCATTAAAGATTTTGCCAAACGGTGCGAGTACTTTGTTATTTTTAAGTCGGGAACAGCTCCTTAGCGTTGAATTTATGCTTTCCCAATAGCCTAGAGCGTACTCTATCGTTCAATAATACTGTCCCCGAGGCAATCTTCAAACGTTCGTCTTCTTTCTCCCGCTTAGTGTCACCCTCCCACCAAGCAATCAATCCTCTGTGTCTCGCGTGCGCCCGTGACCGCATTACGTAAGGCGCAATTAAAATTTTTGTTCGCGTGTAATCGGTTAACTCAAAAATCAAATTATGGAACTGTGGTTCTGAAGACACACACAAACATACAATGCATGGGGTGAACCACTGCAGCATGTGCCATACAATAATAATCTAGAGGTCAGAGGTCTAGAGATCTAAACACAGTAACAAATAGTTCAAAGTCCAATGTCACTACGGTGATATTGTATTTTTTTAAATTGATTCCTAGTGCTACCTCACTTTATGTGCAGATGTAATGCATTATTTACATTATTTGTCAATCATTTTTACCTTCTCTCATTGCAGGTCCAGTACTGCTGCCTAATAGACCACGAAGATCTCATCGAGCCACTGTCACTTCCCCGGCCCATTCACTCCACCCACCCACCACGGAATCAAGTGCACGGGTCATTGGCATCGACCCACCACCGACCAGCTCCGTGACCCATCGTGGCCAGGATGGATACGGAGGCAATGTTCCTCGTCGCTCACTCTCCTTTCAGGAGATCAGAGCCTCCCATCCTTCACAGGAGAGACTCAAGCAAATATCTAAAAGAGCCATCTCGAGTCCAGAAAAGCGCGAGTCAGACAAGCGGTCAAAGCCTAGACGCTCACACTCCTTCAATTCAAATTCTCTACACAGTGAAGACATTGATACGGCACGTGCTGGTACCCACATGGAATATTCTTCCACCATTCCACAATCCCAGGGATATCCCCTGAGGGAGCAGGGATATCCCCTGAGGGAGACCATGTCTCTTAACCAATTGCCTAATGGAGAAGTAATAAGCCAGGGGTACAGCAGTTATAGCTCCGCCTCCCAGAGGTTGGGGCGTGGTGGTCTGGAGGACAGCTACTCGGGAAATTCAATCCCATTGAGAAGTTCGTCTATGATGACACTCCCATCTAGGGAGGCACAAGGCAAGGAACAGAAGAAGAAGTCCAGTAGATCCCTTCAGAAGAAGCTGGAGAAGGTAAAACAATGTGGATTGAAATGAAATGATTTTAGTTCTTCATATTGTATTGGGTTAATATAACTTAATATAAATGTCATACTTACAATAAGGCTTACCATTTCTATTTCATTTCATGTTAACAGGAAGAGCTGCGAGCACGGCAAGTAGCTGCCCATCAACATGTCCTGCAAACTGAAGCTTACCAAAGACCTTATGTGCAAGCACAAGTCACTTCTAGCCGTTCAATAGTATAACAGTTTGAGAACTGTTTTTTGTAATTTTGACACAACAAGATTTTTACATTGTAACTTTAATTAACTTTTATGGGCATTATCAAATGACATTACATTGTATTTATCAGAGATCACCTTTTTATGTATTAACAGATGGATGAGGGTTTAAGCATGTATTATACTTGCGATGGCACTATGGCAGGCTCTACTCAAAGTTATAAATTATTAAATAATTATCTCTAAAAGTGAACAAGTGCAATAAAAATAAAACAAGTCGAATATGATAAATGAATTATAACTAGTAATTGGTTTAATAGTTGTCATGTGACTTGGCTTGTCACAATACTAAAATAGTACGGACTCAGTTGGGATTATTTTAAGTAACAAAGTAGGATAGGATTGACTAACTAGATGAGTGTGAAGCTTAACTAATTTGAACAACAACTATTTTAGAGTTTAACTACACAGGGAATTAACTTTCTCATCAGTAGTGGGTGAAGTCTTCCATTGAACATTAAACTTGCATAGACTCCAAGTCATTATATACATATATATATATATATATATATATATATATTACTTTAGTTTACTATTTTCAACTTATTTTAAAATAATTAAAAATTAAAATGTTGAGTGTTTGACTATAGTAGTAAGATAAGCTTGTTAGCTATTAGCTATGAATATATTGCACCTTAAAATCCAGCACTAGCAACTGGGAAGTGGGGCCCAATATATATTTACATCAAAACTTATGAATTTATAATAATTGAAATGCATGATCATGTTCACTGCTATGAATTTTAACTTTAATGAGTAGATTAACTTACAGTTTAATTGATAGAGAACATTTCAGACTCATTCAAAATTATGTATGATGTATGAACATTAACGGAGAGCATAAGTCATTGTACAGTAATTCTGTGAAGAACTATAGTGCTTGTAGCTATTTACACTTATACATTATAATTTTTCAGTTAGCTTGGTTGGGAGGTGGAGGGCCCTGGCCCCCTCACCTCCTCCCCTGCCTTATATTAACAGCTAACTTGTTATAGACATGAATTCAATTTTATTTGCAAAATAATGAAACAAGCTTCTCATCAACTACAGAATACAGTTAGTATTACTGCTGTCATTAGAGAAAATCAGTTTTCTGTGACTTGTTAAATAAAGAGGGAAGAATTGATGGTCCTGATAAAATTTGAACACTTTTATACTGCCATTTTGATGCATATTTATAGAGAAAAAGCAGACAACACTGAACTGTCAGACATTGCTATGGAATATAGCTATAGTAAATAGCTAATGAAAAAAATCTCAAAGAACAAAGTAGTAGAAACTTCTATCATCATATTGTTATATCATCCTTGCTACCACTGAATGTGAGCTAGTGGACAATTAAGGGTAATTCTACAACCCATTTACAGTAGATATCGGTAAGCATGCAGCACGTCAACCACGTTAGCGCACTCAGCGAGACCCTTTACCTTGCCAGAGTAGTGACATGTAAATATGGCTACGCAGGCACTCAGTATACCAATATATGCCCAGTAACTATAAAAAGTTACATAATTGTATGACGTAATTTTTTCTTTTATTTATAATTGTAGTAAAAAGTAAAATAGGGCGGAGGGGTAAGAGGGTGTGAGTGTACATTGTGCGCTAATATCCAACTTTGGTTAGGGGGAGGGGCTTATTGCGTTTGTTTACTCAATCTAACTTATAGTTGGTCTGGAGAAGGCAACTCTTCCTGGTATTAGCTACTGCCGAAATAATGGTTAAAGTTATTAAGATATTGTCTTTAGAGCCATGTTATTACCCAGGTTCAGTCGTGAAAGGTGAAGTATTGGTTAGCATTGAGGAGCCGAAAGATTACAGAGAAATAACTATAAAAATGCGTGGATTAGCTCGCACCAGCTGGGCTGTGAGTACCGGGAATACTACCGTAATCTACTCGAATAGAGAGACAATTATAGAGAAAATATGTGTCCTGTGGTCCAGTGATGGAGCTCCTACTGGAAATCTGCCTGTGGGTGATCACAGATTTTCCTTCAGTATTCAACTTCCTGATATAGCTCCGCCTTCATTTAGGGGCTGTATTGGATCAATAACTTATCAACTGAAAGCAAAAATAGCTCAAGAAAGTGTACTGAAATTCAGTCACAAAGAAAAAGCTGTTCTAGAGGTGAAGTCTCCTTGTATTAAAGTAGGCATGGAGACACCTAAAACAGCTGAGCTCGACAGCAATATCACATTTTGCTGTTGCTTTAATTTCGGACCTGTAAACATTACCTGCAGTCTTCCACACACTCGATTTGTAGTGGGAGAAACTATATCGCTCAACATACATGTGCAGAACTTGTCGATGAAAAACATTTACATACATGTTTCTTTAGCTCGAACAGAATTTTACGATGGAAAGCGTGCTACAAGAACACTTTTTCAGAACAATCTCTCTGTATTGAGCTTGCAAAGTATACCTGTGGGTACCAGTGCTTCATTGGAGGGACATTCTCTCAGTATTCCTTCTACCTTGCCTGTCAGCGTTAGCGACTGTTCTGTCATTAAAGTGAACTACTATTTGGTAATCCAGGCCAAAAGTTTGCTGGGCTCCAGTGACAGGATGAGGGTACCTATTTTCATCACTCATGCATCACCACAATCTTGAGCAATGACTGTTATAATTTGGAGACATTAGGCCTGTGTATTGTATCAGTGACACTTTTACGCTGTAATATTTTTATTCAAAGTAAAGTATTGCATGATTTAATTTTTCAAAGTTGTGCTAATTCTTGTAATGATATTTTCATTGCATCAACATAGTAGAGTACAGTAGTATTTAGTAGGTTCTCAAATATCCTATTTTGGAGTTTCACAATCATACGTATAGCCAAGTCACTTAAAACTTCAGTACACACTTCACTAGTGAAAGCTAAGTCAATACCAGCTGTCTCAGATTATGGGGATTAGTTTCACATAGCTACCAGTGGGAGGAGGGGCCCCTAATGTAATTAGTCACAACTTGGGATTCAATTAGAATTTTAATGTGATTATAAATTATTTAGTCGTTAATTTATAATAATGGAAGACATATAGGACTTTTGTCAATGATTCCCTCAACTCAGTTCCTGTCCTCACCCCCTGTGTAGTACTGTACATTAGTAATAATTTGACATTATTGATCAAATGTGTAGGAAAGAAGGCATTAAGGAATAGCTAAAAGTCAGCCAGAAAGAAATAGCTATGGCTCAACAACTAGCAATACTAAGAACAAAATATGTAGCTACACCAATGAAGTCAGTGTTAGTAGGTACAGAAATAATGTGGTTTGTACTATAAACATTAATTCTCTTGCTCATTAATGCACCAACAAGAGATGCAATACTCACAATCAATAATTTGTGGTCCATTGTTTAATTCATTAAAGCTGCTGATTATATGTTGTATTTTAAGACAAGTAGCTTTCCTTTTGTTCTTACAGAAAATTTAAACACCCCAGATTAAAGTTTTATGAATCTTAAGATGGTTCAAAACAGTGATGTTTTGGTTATTTCCCCAAAACTCTTTCCTTTCAACAAACAGTTTTGCATTGTTCACATGAATCACTTTAGTTCCCTGCTCTCCTCCATTTTCTCTGACTTTGTAGTTGACTGATCCTAGCCTCTGCAACACCTCATATGGTCCTACCAAGAGTCCTGCAACATGGCTACAGTAACAGGAATCCTACATAAAAACTCTATTTCTTACACCATGAGTTCTCACACTTTCCCTTTCTTGTAAGTTTCTGCTCTTTTCTCTCTCTCAAACCAATATCAGTTGCTGGATCCCAATGTATTTCTAATCTTTCCCTTAAACTGTCCACCCATTATTTCTCTCCTTATATCACTTCCCTCTCTCACATTAGGTAACCCAACTAACTCTGCTAATTCCTCATCTCTTACTTCCATTCTGCTCAATTCCTCTTCAACACCTAAGCACTCGTATCTTAAACCGTCATTCAATTCCTCTTTTCTTTTCCTGACTCAATTTCCTCAGCGGTCTGCACATCTTCCACTTCTGCACTACTTTCCACGGCTTCGTTTCACATACTTCAATCATGTAATAGGGGCTGGTTCCCGTTCTTTGCTACAGAGCTATCAAGTTTAGTAGCTCACACGCAGTGGGTGTGTACTATACTCCATAGACATAGTGAATGATAAACACCATAGATTACTGGAGGTATATAGAAAAGCTAAAAAAAGGATAAATCTAACCCATTGCAGCAGGTGGATAGAGTTACAACCTGTAATTACGCTAAAAATAATCAGACAGAATATGAACATTTAGCAAAAAGAGAGGGGAAGTAAACAGGTCAGGGACAACTGCTACATCTTTCTGTACTAGAGTGTCACTAATTTAAAAAGCTACAATTGCTACACCAACTACAATCTTGTCATGAGAGTCTCCTAGAATTGATACAAATTCAGCTAGGTACTAAGTGCTTTCAACTAGCTTGAACAACTGAAGTTTGAGCTCTTGTATATAAGATCACATTTCCTTCCCATTAACAGTTATTCAGGAGACCGGACATAGCTCTGTGGAGAGGGAACACCTGCCTGTGGCTGCACAGGTTTCCTACTCTCCCTCCATCCCCATTCTTTAGTTTAGTTGTTTGTTTGTTTTTTGTCAAGTTGTTTTTATCCTTAAGTGCATTGAGTTTTGTTTCTGTTTTCAACAAGAAAACAACAACAACACCACAAGTTGGATATTAGATGTATTCTCTCTCTTTCACAGGCTTTTATTAAAGTATACAGAATTAAAAATATTTAGTCGTCACCAGGAATCGAACCCAGGACCGCTTGTATAGCGCACAAATAATTGTGAAGTTGGTTTTGTCTTTTGGCTGATCATTCTATCTATTTTTAGGACATTCAAGGGTTTTTTGATCTGACCACAAGTAAAACATTTGGGCTTAGTGTATAGGAAGTGTACTCTGAGTATGGCCTTTGTTCTGGGAATCGTGATCTATGATCTATTGCTCTCTGTTCTTGGTGGTTACATTTAAAACAAGTTGATTGGGCAGGGTGAGGGTAAGTGTAATGCCTATATCCGCTGTTACTGGTCACAAAGTGTTTACTGAAATCTTTGTTAAGACCCAATTTTTTCCCATACATAGTTATATCAATTGCACCCCCATCAATTAGGTCGTGCTTGCACTTAAATAATCTTGCTATCTGTTCTGTTTCACTAAGGACCTTCCCTAGTAAGGCTGTCCGGATGTCTATTATTAGTCATACATAAACTCTCACATCCAGAACATAATCTTTCCAGTAACAAGGTACCCCGACCATGAGTTTGGAAACAGTGCTAGCCTATGACATGCCAACATTGTTATAAAGTTTACTTTTTTATATCCAGGTAAGTGGTCATTGGTTTCTGTAAGAGATCTAGCACTAGATTATTGGACTTTGGTGTTACCTTGGCTAAAAGAATAGCTTTCCATTCATCGAGCTCAATTCCAGCAATCTACAGTAAGTTCTGCTTCTAAGCTATTGAGAAAAATTCTATCTCAGTTCCATCATGATTTTTCTATTTCTTGATAAGCTTGTTGTTTTTAGCGGCTTCTTTTAACCTATGGTCTCTTTCATTCAGGTATCTTTCATTCAGCTCCATTCAAGTGCCTCTCTCTCTTCTCAAGCTCTAGTTTGCTCTTGTGCTATTTGCTCTTCCCATTTTTTCTGTTCTCTCTCTCTGGTAAATAGTTCCACTTTCCTCACTTTCCTCTCTTGTTCTCTCTTGTTTTCTAATTCTCGGTCCTTAACTTTCCCTGTCAACAGACTATTCATTAGTTCCAATGGTTAAAGTTATATTATTAAACGACATGCCAACAGTCTCAGTTGATCAAATATCAAATAGACAAAGAATCCACAGTAGTGCACAGTGACTAAATAGGAGTAGGAGATGAGGGGTAAAATCCCTCCCCCCCCCTCCCCCCCACCTTTACACACAGACTATGAGCAATAAGTCCAGATAACTAACTGGTAATCACCCGATATTAATTACAACTCTTTGGCATGACTATGAATATAATATCTATATGCAAGTTCGTAAATGTTGAGTTGGCCTATTCTGGTCCCACATGGGTAATGTAAACAACAACAACAACAACAAAAACCACAACCATAAAAATTAACAAACTATATAATGGAATGTGTTTGGGATATGTCAATTTATGAGAATAGTTTTCTTTTTGTTTTTCCAGAAGATGCACCACACACATAATACGACTACTCCAGTGATGATCATAAGAATCAGTCGAGCTATATGGTCCGAAGATCTGCCTTTATCAGTCACAACTCCTTCAGTAAAATTGCAGCTTATGTACTCCAATGGAAGCTGATTGTTGCCAAGGAGATACGCTGGCACAAGAGCAAACAAAGAAATATAGCCAAATAGTAAAGCACAATCATAACATGAGGGACAGCAAGTGGAGTCGGGGTCATAATCATATTCATCATCTTCAATTGATAAGCAGTCAGAAACTATTTTGATGACCGCAACTACTGTTATTATGCCGAGACACAGTGAAGTCAAAATCACTGCGTAAAGGGATGTCGGCAGGTATGAGAGACAGAGTGGCAAATATGGCATTGGCATTTACGGAGACAGCAATCACACCAAAAATAAAGTGCCCATATCGTGGTTGGTTGTTGGCCTTCTTTGAGTTCTTCTGAATAATGTCATGCACTTTTGGAATGATATAAGTTAGAAACAGTATTGCCAGCATAAGTGAAGTCAAGGCTATGTATTGGTTGGTCTTCTGACAGGTTTCTCCACAGCCTAAGAAAGCTCCATAGCGGATCATGATTCCATTGATGTTCTTACCATAGTAATAAACAATTGCCAAAAGTATTTGAAATATCCAAGCCCCACTTTCCTTACAGGTGTGCTCTGAGTAACAAAACACAAGAAAAGAAACTGTTAGTAGTACTAGAAATCCCACTACACTGAATAGCACAATGATAGCGATAGCGGATCTTCTATTGGTTTCAAAGAAGCCAATAATGTTTGATAGAATGCTGAAAATAAGGTCCGAGATAAATATCACTGAAGACATTGCCTTGGGGTGGAGTAGGTGTCTTGCCTGAAAAGAAGATTAGTTTCAACTATTAAAATGAACTAATTTTGCTAAAATAATTACCATATTTTATGTCCAGGTAGAGTACATGTAACGAGTTTGTTCTTCTCACCAGTAGCACTAAATAATAAATATATAGTATGCATGTATAATTGTATTCATTTATTCAAAATTGCCTTTTACTTTACATTTGGCCTTTTGTTTTAAGGCTGGTAAAATCAATTGAAGTAATTAACTTATGGGATACTATAGACTGATGTTGGAGGTCACTGGCATGCTTTACTCCATAGCTAGCTAGCTAGCTGGGTGAGGGAAACATCTTTATACACTATAAGATAACTACTTTAAGCATTGATCAATACATACCATATACATTCTAGAAATGAACAAACAATAGAACAAACAACAAACAAACTAGAAGTACAATTCTGGTCACTTGCTGCAGTTTTCTACTTTTCTCAAGTGTAAGCAGCTACCATACAAAATATTTAACACCATTAAGAACCATTCAGACAATGAAGATAGCTGTAATAATAGGTATGGCTAGCTAATACAATTATTGTTGGTCAATGAGCCAACAATGAACCTCACAGGACATTTCAAATCAATAAACTCACCATCTGGTGTCTAAAGCCAGTACTT
>WLWD01005537.1_pt1 | contig 18939 bp, 9 predicted proteins | sample 6712731 | NCBI WGS metagenome assembly WLWD01 (sample SAMN12718690, study PRJNA576275) | sponge metagenome | isolation source: marine sponge | host: Mycale hentscheli | place: New Zealand: South Island, Marlborough, Capsize Point | collected 2014-11-01
AATCAAGCTGTCACATTTGCCATGCCTACAATATTGGGTGGGGTTACCCCAGATTGGACCAAAGTGAACTGGGTGACCCTGTTCAAAAGTGCTATATGATGGATCTGGCTGAGTCTACACACAAACTCTATGCTTGTGGGTGAGGAGATTTATCGGAACTTGCTCTGCAGCAGGACGCACCCTAGGAGCTGCAAACGAGGGTACTCTATGCCATTTTGCTGCTGTGTTGGCCACTGAGGATCTTCGTCATAGGACCATTAAGTTCTATATGGCAGATTAGAAAACTATATGTTCAATGGAACTTCCCTGGCTGTCTATGCTTACTGCAAGTTATCCTGCATGATATAGTAAACAAACATCTTTCTCACCAATTTTGACAGTGTACATTATGTTTATAAACTTATCATGTTGATTTTGATCTCTTGAAACAGTGAGGACTTCAGCAAAAAGTCTAAACTTTGGGTTAAATTTCAGTATGTATAAATAGTGTGATTTAGAGTTCAACTAGCTAGTTTGCTGTATCACTTTCAGTTTAAGTTAACTAAGCATTAGCAATGTACACAAGACTAAGCAAGGTAGAACAAAACTAAGTAACAAAACTGAGGAAAGCCAACTGACTGATAGACTGATAGATAGACAAACAGACAGACTGACAACTGACAACTGAATGTAGAACAAACAAAGATCACATAAAAGATTACTATTGCTACAATGACAAGGAACTATTGACAGAACGCAAAGAATGATAGTTACATAAAACATTACTAAACTGTATAGTAAGTGGTTCTGCTCCAGGAAACCCCATAAAACAAGTAAGTAATGAATATAAGTAACCACGACAACACAAATAAGACACACTAAGTATCAAGTTTATCCACAGTTAACATAATTTGGCAGTTAGAAACAGTAAAACTGCTATTAGCCAATATTTAATGATGTTAGACTGTACCATTTATTAATTTTAATGTACTTGCGGGACATTCAATAGATCCCATAACATCATAGCATTCTGGTATTGAACAAGACTTGAGAAACTAATGGTAATATAACAAAACACCTAATATAAGTGTGAAGACAGTGTATAAAAAACTTTCTTCCAATTTATTTTATAGCAAGATGAAAGTATGACAACAGCGTGCTGCTGTTTAGGATACGATGAAAAAGATAGTAGAACATTACCTAATCCACCAAAAGAAGATTAGTCATTGGATGACTAGAAAACTTGAATATCTCTTCATAATGCAGAGGGGGAGGGGGGAGGTGGGGGTCTATTCAAGTGGTGCTTGTATATGAAGGACAAACGTATTTTAAGTGCAGATGGTGGTACAGTAAATTTTGAAGAAATCATAGGCATACACACTATTTTGGTCTAATCAAAATCTAACTTTTTTAAGCACTTATAAACATAGGATGGTTTGTTGTTGTTGTTTTTTTGTTCCATCAAGAACGTTTCAGACCGAGATCCTTCTTCAGCTTGTTCTACAAAACTTAAAATGTGGTAAATTAGGACATTTTCTCTAGGCAAGCCAAACCCCTTGTAAGATGTAACGAATCCTGATTGGACACCTTCCCTTCATCAGTGGGGGGGGAGGGGGGGGGGGGGGGAGAATCTACAGGATGATTCATTCATTATCCCCGTCATCTCATCTCACTGATTATACGTGCCTGAGACACTAAATAGGTAGGAGTGATGAGGTGAATTTCAATGATGGACAGCACTTAGCTAATTCATGTTCACTTTATATTTCCATTCCCATTCATTCATTCCGTCATTCCACGCAGACATATAATATAATCAACAAGTTTGCTTTGATTTGATCAGTTAGAATTGTTTTACTGCAAATACAATTCTTGTCGTTGAGAAAGACTTCATAATGCCCTCCTCCCTCCCAGATTCCTTGGGTGGTGGTGGTTGGGAGGGGGGGTGGGCACAGGTGCAGCACACACTAGCAGATTCAGCTCATTAGGAAACTTTTATTTAGCTTAGTTAATGTAAAGATATTTATCCATGACATAAAAAATGATTTTCATGCGATTAAATCAGCTTGTGATTCATGGTGCCCCCGTCCCCATACTTTTTTAAAAGCACCTTCCACAACTCCTGTTACAGCTACTGCTTAGCAAAGAATAGCACAAAAATTATTAAAATGAGCATGGAACTAATGAATCACATATATTACCTACATTTACACAAGTGTTTAGGCTTTCTCCTAGTTTTTTTAGGCTACTACCGCAGTCCAGTCATTTTAAGGCTAGACCCTAAAATAATTGCTACAAAAGGTATTGTGATGGAACAGGTAGTACCTAATTAACACCTTTCTATTGGCCAGATTTTGGTGAATTTTTAGTATGTTGAACATGATCTGGAACAGATCACGTTCAAAAACCTTTTGTAGCAATTATTTTAGGGTTAAGACGTTTTTATCCATAAAATGGCTGGATTTAGTAAGAAAGTATTAGTTTATGAAGGAATGCTCTCTTTTTTTTTTGTCAAACAATTGCAGCGAGTGGTTACTATGGAATTGAAAACCTTTTATCATCTACGTAAACTTTGCAGTTGTTTTAGTAGTATGAGGAGTGTTTTAGTCCGGAAAGTACTGGTCATTTAGACAATCAGAATGGCTTATTTTAAGAATAAATACAGCAGAAGCAGAAACTATTATTATACTCTATAAAATGGAGGTGAATAAACAGACTGGTATCCTAACTAATTGAGTAGGGCTAGAACAATAACTTCAAGCAAAACTAAATAATGATGCCTTCCTTGGTGAATAGGGACTAGAACATTTTGTTATTTTTGCGTAAAAATTTATAATGACAAAAATAAAACAACTTTTATCAGATTTAAGGTTTGTTTGAATTACTTATGCACAATGGCTCACTCGCCATTTGTGCTAATGCACATCACTAGTTATATTTGTAGGGATTTTCAAGGCACAAAAAGCTTAAGACATCTGTGACTTACCGGCTATTGCTTTAGTCCATAGAATACATATCACTACAGATGTCAGCATACTAAAACAAATAATAAAGTATTATTAAAACTATACACTATTAAAAGTGGGGTGTTTTGGTACTAAGTACCTAAATGTATTTTACCTTAATGTATTTACTTTATATGAATAGTTTATAATTAGTCCAAACACTTTATTAAATATACAATAATGCTCGGGGAGGTGAAGCAAGTTAGGCCTTTCCTATTGTTTTCTCCACTGAAAAACAAAAAACGCTGAAATGGTAACAGGCGTGTAGGACTTCTTAAGTTATTCTCAGGTATCTCCATTGTAGTCTCGCGTAGCCAGACCGTTTGTCACCCTTTACCCGCTACATTACTGACAGAATGGTGTACAGACAGAAGAATGGTGTACAGACAGAAGAATGGTGTGTACCGACAGCATGGTGTACCGACAGAAGAATGGTATACCGACAAAAGAATGACCGATATAAGAATGGTGTACTGATAGAAGAATGGTGTACCGACAGAAGAATGGTGTACCGACAGAATGGTGCACTAACGGAATGGTGTACTGAAGGAATGGTGTACTGACGAAAGTTAGTGGAAGTAATTAACTTTAGCACTATGAATAACATTAGCGGTACAGCAGCCGTAACCACTTTGGGCGATATTATTTTCTGGGCGCTGACGATTAATTCTGGCCGCTGGCAATTTATTCTGGGCGCTGGGTGAAAATCTGGGCGCTGGATGAATTCTGGGCGTTAAACCCTTTACCAACTGAGCGTACATAACCAAAGAATTGAACGGTTATGGAGGGACACTTTTTGTTGTGTTGGACACCTGTATTATGCACTTTTTTATGAACTGGAAGACTGCAACTTACTGGAAGACTGCAACTTACTTGAAGATGACTATGACTTGTTTGCACTTCACTATACGTTCATACCTAAACAATCAATTATCTCAGTTTGTTAGTGCATGGAATATGCATCATTACGAACTGAAGAAGGATTATCGCCTTTACAGTTGTGGACGAGGGGATTGGCAACACGAAATTTGTAGTGGCCTGACAGTAGATGAGAATGCTTACGGTATTAAAATAGAATCAAATTGTTATAGTAGCTCATTTGACCACCATGGAGTAATTGTTCCACCATTTCATGTTAAAATTAATGAGCAGCAACTTCAGCTCCTCAGAAATAACTTCAATCCTCTTCAGAACAGTAATAACAAAGGTATTGACATCTACATGGCAGTAAGGCTCTACTTAGAAAATTTGTAAAATCTAGCTATATAGCTAATTTGAGAAATATAAATTGAATATCAGAATGAATTGTATTGTTATGAAAAAACAACAACAAAATAGTCTCAGAAAACTTTAATGAAATGTTCAGTTAAAATTGTCTAGGATAGTCCAAAGCCACCATGCATAAGAAAGGCACTATCCAGTGTTTTCTAAAAACAACTGAAATCAGAATAGCATGAGGGCAACGTAAGCTGTAGAGCACAGGTTGATGCTGTAGGATAAAGATTCTCTCTGCTAAAGTAAAGTGCTGGATCTATATCATATCCAGAAGGTGGAATATCACAAGCACCAGAGAAGAAACACATTACTGTTTCCAAAGAGATGCTACCTATAGATATATTATATATAACGTGCCAACACAAGTAAGAGTCTTCAGAAAAATAACATGGTAATGTGTGATCTGACAAAATTGGCATGGCACCTAAAATATAATAGTTTTGTACAGTAGAAGCTCTCTTATCAGGACCTCTAAGATTCAAGCACCTCTATCATCTGAGCAGCCTAAATTAATTGTGACTGTCTACAGGAAAATCGGGCACAACCAAAATTTTATTTGCATTTACACATTTGTAGGCATCCTTGAGCTCTCTGAGTTTTAAAGCTGTAAAACTTCAACTGTTGCTGATGCACCCTAACTGTTCATTTCTGCAGGCTTATTTAATACATTTTTAAGAATTAAATTGATCTGTTCCGGCATTTACGCGTGGTGCGTTGTGCCCAATTTTCCCATTGTAGACGGTTACAATTATGGGAGTGGGTGCATTGACATTTGAGTGACCTTTTCAGGCAATACAGAAAAAAAACATTATTTCAGAGTAAGGGGCAACCTAGTGCCCAGATAAGAGAGTCTAGCTGCTGTACAATGCTTTACCTTTCTCACAACCATCTAGGTAGCCCAAAAAGTACATCTATATGCGTTTTCTTCTTTTTGACGGTCATTTGATCCAGCTTCAGAAAACTTCACATGTTTAAATAGCTTTCGAACAGTATCTACATATATATACTTAAATATATGTTTTATATATAATACTTATAGCACGAGTCAGAGTACAATATGGGAAAATATTTTACGAGCACGCAAAATATTTTCACGAGCCAAAGGCGAGTGAAAATGTGGCGTGAGAGTAAAATATCATTCCCATATTGTACGACGAGTGTGATAAGTGATTTATTGCTTCTTTGAAATTTTTCTCAACCGGTTACAATACAATTTTCATTGATTTTACTCGCTACGCGCGCGCTACAAGTAGCGTACAATATAAACCGTACAATATGGGAGAATACAGAACGCTCGCGTGATGCGGAAATATTCAAGTAAAAATATCAAAGCTGCAATAAATATGTTTTAAACTTAAAATATATATATATAGCGTACCTGATGTTAACTTTGAGTTCTTTTTTTTTTCACAAAAAAAATCTTGGAGAATTTCACCATGCTTAGTAATCTCTCTTCCTACACCTAACGACTGTAACCCATCTTTGAATTGTTCTAACTCACCAAGAGTTTTAAGAATTACTTTGTCCAAAGCAATAGATTGGACAATGGGAACTTTATCATCTAATGTAATATTGGCACACGGCTTGGTAATATCAGAATCAATGAGTAATTCGAAATTTTCTGTCACTATTTCTTTCAAAACATTTGGTGTACTTGCAGATAAAATCTGTGGAAAATATGAAATAATATATTGCATAAATGTAATATAAAATTCTCACACCATGACTCATGTAATATATTTTTATATATGTGTCAACATAATATAGTTTCAATATAACACTGACCCTCTGTAAGATCTCGATCTGGAACCTCATTTACATCTACTATGATATCTAGTGGTTTCATTCCCGCTAAGTAGTTAAATACTGAACGTGACAGAATATGAACTGCACTCCCTCCATGAACTAGAGCCATTGCCATCAATTCACCGAGTTTGAAATATACGTCATCCTAATACATAGATAAAGTTTTTCATACTTGTATTAATATTTTAAATATCATTAATTATGCTTACTTGAAGAGCAAATGAGTTGTGTTCAAAACATCCAATTGGTTCTAAATACTTCTCAAAATGGCGTGCCAATAACGTAAAAAATTATCTTGTCAAACCACTGCCATCACACCCGTCTTCACCAATAAAAGACACCTGGAATAAATTTTAATAACTTACATTCACAACATCAATTATTGTACTCATTTTTATGTCAACAATCAACCATAATTTCACCTTCTCAATCACCTCCATAAATTAAAAAAATTTCTAGTTACTGTTTAAAAAAATTATCTTTAGGACTGGAACAGAAAGAATTTCTCATCAATGCCAAGCTGAATGTCAGTGTGTATCCTGAAATGATAGTGACAAAGAGTGATTAAAAGGAGGAGGGACATAAGGTGGGCAGCTAAAGTGATGGAAACTACTTTTTAAGTGTAGATAGAACATCTTTACACTAAAAGCAAATAAAACCATGTTAAACTACTACACAAAACTCACACATAATTTCTTCCTACACTGTAAACCAATGTGGGGTCTCGTTCTGCGCGCAGACGCGAGTCGCCAACAGTTCTGGATAGCAACGAATAGCTCGCTGCCACCAGAGTCCAGCAAGAGGACAAGCCTCACTTTGAGTTCAATAATACTACGGTAAACTAGACTGAATTACAACACGTGGTGAGGGGTTTGATATACGTATCCACCTCACCACACAACCAATCAAAACGACGCACACACAAAACAACAAGTTCCTGATAACGCACAACTACAACTCAACTACAGCATGATAATGTGATACACAACATAAACTAGCTATCTCTGTTCTTGAATGTGGGCTGGCCCACATCTCCCTCCTCCTTCGACAGCACGGTGACACCGACGTTGCTCCCGTCGTGGCACCTGCTTAGGTCATCCGCTACGACGTTATGATCTCCCCGACGGTAGGTGACGTCAAACCGGAACTCTGAAAGTTTCAGAGCCCAGCCATATACCCTTCGATTCTTCTGTTTCCCCGACTTGAGCCACTCCAGGCCTCTATGGTCTGTAATAATGGAAAACCTCTTCCCATATAAATAAAATGCGAAATGCTGCACAGCCTCGAACAGCGCCAACCCCTCCAGTTCCTGGGCACTGTAGCGAACTTGGGCACCCTTCAGTTGCCTTGAGAAGAACGCCACCGGCTTCCACTCCTCATCTCTCTTAACTGACAGCACAGCTCCAATCCCTGATGCACTGGCATCGCTTTCCAGGCAAAACTCGTCCTCCTCTCACGGAACATTCAAACATACATGATCACACAATGAAACACAACTTACGGAAGGCCTCCAGCATGGGGCTTGTCCACAGCACCTCCCCAGGTGACGTCTTAGCCGTGTGCGACATCAGCAGAGACGACCATCTGTGGAAACCTCTTACAAACCTCCGATAATATCCGATGAGACCCAGGAAGGCCCTCAATTGCTTCCTTGTCTTCGGCACTGGATGTTCTGCAATGGCCTTGATCCTTGCCTCCGGCACTCTCATCGAACCATCTCCAATTACATGTCCCAAGAACTCCAGTTTCCTTTTCCCAAACACGCACTTGCTCCTCTTGCACGTCAACCCTGCCTCTTTCAGCACTCCAAACAGTTTCCTTAGGTGCCTCACATGCACCTCCCAACAACCTGATACCACCAACACATCATCTATGTAGACTTTCGCGAAGTCTACACATTCCACAAGTACCTCGTCCATAAGTCTTTGAAATACAGACGGAGCGTTGGCCAACCCAAACGGCATCCGTCTGTACTGGTATTTCCCGAAGGGACAGACAAAACATGTCTTCTCTCTGTCTTCACTCACCACCTCCACCTGGTGAAACCCCTTTGCCAGGTCCACCTTCGACAAGACTCTACCACTACCCACTCTCTCCAACATTTCTTCTAGGCCTGGAATGTAGTATGGTTCCTTGACAGTCACCTCATTGAGCTTTCTGTAGTCCACGCATAGCCTAATCCCGCCTCCCACCTTCTTCACCGGGACCAGTGGCGACGACCAACAGCTACGACTACGCTCTATCACACCACACTCCAGCAACCCCTCCAACTCTGCCTTCACCTCGTCCCTAATGCCCATCGGCACTGAATAGGGAGACAGCCTTATGGGAGGACTGTCCCCCGTGTCAATGGTCATCTTGACCCTGTCTGTGTTTCCGGGGACGTCCGAAAACACATCACCAAACTCTCCCATCAGATCCTCCAAATCGCCTTTCACAAATCCAACACATTCCTCTCTTAGTACATTCCTCTCTTGATCCGCATCCTCCAACACTAAGTCCAACCTCCTGATATTCGTTCTCTCTCTATACCTCTTCAGGCAGTTCACATGTACCACCTTAGCATGTTTCACGTTCCCAACCTTCCCAATCTTATAGTTCACTGATCCCATCTTACACAACACCCTAAACGGACCCTCCCAGGAGTCTGCCAACTTACAAGACATCCCAGGTATCCTATACAACACCAGATCCCCTTCCTCAAACGTCCTCATCTTGCACCCTCTGTTGAGGTAATTCATTCTTCCCTCTCTTCCCTTGTTCATACCCAACGCAGCACAGTCACGCATACGTTCCAATCTATCCATCAGACCTGACACCCAATCGCACACATCTCTCTCCTTTCCTTCCACTTCAAAGATCCCATGGTATAATGCATCCAGGGGCGTTCTAACCCTGAACCCAAATACCACGTCGAAAGGGCTGAACCCACTATCTGCATGGGGCATCTGTCTCAGGACATACAGTGCTAACGGCACTTGCCCTACCCAATCCACTCTATCCTCTATGCATCTGCCCAGCACTCCCTTTAACGTGCCGTGCATCCTCTCTACTATCCCGTTTGTCTGCGGGTGGTAGGGAGACGTCCTCAGCTTCTCCACCCCCAACAGTTCACATAACTGTTTCACGACCCTGCCACAGAACTGGGCACCCTGATCGGACAACAGTTGCTCCGGTATGGCCGTCCTGGAGAAGATGCTCCAGAGGCCCTCTGCTACCGACCTAGCTGTGATGCTCCGTAACGGAACTGCTTCAGGCCACCGTGTGGCCATGCAAACGTAGGTCAGGAGGAAACGGCATCCTCCCTTCCCCTTAGGTAGGGGACCCACCAGGTCCACCGCCACACTCTCAAACGGCTCCGTGAGCACCGGCCTCTCCACGGCAGGTGCCCTGCTTGGCTTAGCCTTACTCTTCCGCTGACATATCTCACATCCCTTGCAATGATTTTCCACATCCTTCGTCATCCCCGGCCAAAGGAAATACCTCGATACTAACTTCACCACTTTTCCACCACCTAGGTGTCCACACTTCTCATGTGCCATTTCCAGAATTCTAGATCTAAATTCCTTCGGCACCACTATCACATCAACGAACTCTTCCCACGACACATACATGCCTCTCAGCAACAATTCCCTATCCCATTTAAACCCTCGTTCTCTTCTGGTCCCCAATTCTCTCCACGTCTTCAGACTATCATCAGTCAGTAACTTCTCTCTAAATTCCCTTCCATCCTTGCCTCTCTTCATAGGCCCAATCTCTCTAGCCAATCTATCGAACTCCTCCTCACCCTGGTTCGCTGTCACTGACCCCAGCGCCTTGGGTTCCCCTTCCAATTCCAAGTCTTCCTCAACCTCACTCTCCCTGCTCCTCACTTGCTCCGGTCTTTCCTCTTCCCAACTAGTCGAAGGCTCCAACTCTACCTCGTCACCGGACGCTTCGTCAGGCAGCTCAACTGTGCACCAGAGATCTTTCACTCCAGCGTCCACCTCGCACTCATCCAGCTCGGCCTCAATTATGGCTTGGCTCCTAGTCAACATGTTGACCTTGGGCTCCTCCATCTCTGTCTTCTGGCTCCCACTCCCGTACTCCTCTATGGCATTTGCATACGCTGCGGCTTCCTCTCGGTCCCGCAGGTTCAGGGGAACAATACAAATTACCCCTTCTCCTTCCCTCTCATCTATCATCGCCAGATGAGATCGCACTAGTCCTCCCACTTCGAACTTGACTATTGTGCTCCTGTGGGCTCTTCGGCCCCCATGTACATTGGCCACCTGGATCTCTCCACAGTCCCTGTAGCTCTCCTCTAACAACGACTTAGGTACCACCCCCACACTGGCACCCGAATCCACCAACACCTTGCACTCTGTTCCGTTCACCCGACCCCAAGCAATGTTATATTTCTTTTCCCCGACAATCACTGTCGCTACCTTGCCTCCTTCTCTCTTCAAGGGAGCACCCACCTTCTTGCTGACACATTCAGTGCTGCGGTGCCCTGGCTTGCCGCAAGTGAAACAGGTGATGGTCCTGGGTTCTGGCCTGAACTCAGTCCTACTGCCAAACCCTGATCTACCCTTGTTATCCTTGCACTCTCCTGCCCTGTGGCCCTTCCCGCCACAGGAGAAACAAGTTATCTCCCGTCCTCCGTAACCTTCCCGAACATCTCCTCTAAATACTCTCCTCTCTGATCCAACCTCACCCAACCATGGCCTGTAAAAGTTGCCCTTTTGTCTACCTGCCACCCAGGTCTCCCACATTTCCCGCAATTCTTTCAGGTTCTTAATGGGCTTGGTCTCCATATAGACCTTGCCCGGCTGAGGTAGCACCCGCCTGGTGACTGCTGTAGCCAGAGCCACCACACACTGTTCCAGGGTCTCACACCCTTGCAGGACACCCCTGCAGGTCTTAACAATGTGTTCACAGGCGTCTCCACCTGTTAAATGCTTGAGCCCTTCTCCAGACAGCTCAAACAAGTTACGACCGTAAGTGAGAGTGGTCTCACCTACTGTTTGTAACAGGGCCTGCTTGACAACACTGTATCCCATCTCTCCATCCCTTTCGGCAGCTACCCTGGCACACAACCGCTCTGGCAGGCGAGGGTATAATCTCTCCGACCAGCTCCCCTCGTCTACCTTACACTCCTTCAACAACCGTTCAAACTTGCATAAGTAGTCACTCAGCTCCGTACCCTCCTTATACGACCCCAGAGCCCTCATCTTCTCCTGTTGCAGCTCCTTCAGGTCTTTCCTCTCCTCCTCCACCCTTCTCCTTTCCGAATTCTCTTCTCTCCTTCTCTCTGCCTCCTCCCGCATAAATTCCCTCTGCCTATCTTCGTCCTCCCTCCTTCTCTCTCTCTCCCTCTCTTCTCTTTCTTCTCTTCTCCGCCTATCCTCACTCTCTCTCCTCTCGTCCCTCTCCATCATGTATTTCATGAGACTACTCAGTTCTCCCTCTTCCTTCCGAGCCATACCCGCGTCCTCACTAATTTCTCTCCCAACTTGTGTAACTCCCTCCAACCACCCCGAATACTCCTCTTGACTCTCGTCCCCACTCACGTATTCCTCGAACACCAACTCCTGATCAGGCTTACCCTCGGCAGGTCGCGTTGGATAAGGTGATCTCTTGTGCAGATGAGGTCGGGAATGAGGTTTGTAATCAGAATCCACAGGCGGCAATCTCTTAGAGTGCTTCTTTCTAGCCGCCACGGTTCCAACGTCAGTCATAGGAAGGTGTGTGTCCGCGCCTCCCTACTGGCGACCTGTACAAATTAAACACAACAATGATAATAAAACTCAACAAAAGGAACGGTTACACGTAAAGCACTGATACAACACAGAAAAAATAAGTCACAGAAAAGAGTTCACAAGGTACAACAACTGTTAAGGTGGATGCCCTGTCCAGCTGAGGTTGCTCCTCTTGCAGCCGTAGCCCAAAGGAGATGAAGCTCCACAACCTAGGTTAGGATGCTGTGATGAGGTTTTCCCGACGCCGCCTAGGCCCGTCCGGAGTGAAGTTCCACGACCGCAGTCTGGGACTGTGAATAGAGTTCCAAACGCAGCCGAAGCTCGTATGGAGTGCAACGCCACGACCTTAGTCTGACTGTCTGTCCGCGTGTAGGACGAATCCTAGAGTCTCCCAGGACGAATCCCTTGTACTCTTTACTGGTCCGAAGTCCCTCGCAACGAATTGCTGTGGGTCGTTCGTTGATCCTCGTAGGAATATCTTCCGCCCAAGGATCCCACCGCTGCCACCAAATCTGTGGGGTCTCGTTCTGCGCGCAGACGCGAGTCGCCAACAGTTCTGGATAGCAACGAATAGCTCGCTGCCACCAGAGTCCAGCAAGAGGACAAGCCTCACTTTGAGTTCAATAATACTACGGTAAACTAGACTGAATTACAACACGTGGTGAGGGGTTTGATATACGTATCCACCTCACCACACAACCAATCAAAACGACGCACACACAAAACAACAAGTTCCTGATAACGCACAACTACAACTCAACTACAGCATGATAATGTGATACACAACATAAACTAGCTATCTCTGTTCTTGAATGTGGGCTGGCCCACAACCAAAAGGTGTGTAGTTCACACCAAATTAAGAGTGAATCACTTGTAACAATAGTCACACCAAAATATGGTGTGATGCGCACACCTCATCGTTTGGGTGTGAAGTACACACCAAATTTAGTGTGAATTCTCACCACAATCACTATACTATGAACTCATACTTACATTAATGCTGAATTATTTTAAGTTACATTGATTCTAGTAATACATATCAACATTTTTTTTCCAAAAAGAGATTGGTGTAATCCCAGATGACGACTAAAATCTTAGTCAACTCTCTTATCTAGCACACAAGTGTACAAAACATGTATAAGGTAGATTACAATGATAATAGCATTGGTTTTTGCGTGCACATGAATATAATTAATGTTTGGTAAAGGGTCCATGCTATTCCATTGAGTGTGAATTCACACTAGGAAGAAAGTGTGAAAGACACACTATGCATAGGTGGTGGGCATTCACACCACCAGCTTGGTGTGAATTTGGTGGGTTTTCATGCTATAATTTTTACAGTGTAGGATCAAATGACAATCGACCCACATTCTTCAGTGCATCAGACAGCACGTAGTATCTTCTAATCACCATGTCATAACTTTCGTCATTTTCAATTACTGCTGAAAGTCCGAACTGTCTTGCAAGCTCCTTCCATTGAAAAGTCAGATATGAAAGTAATAAACGACAGTATATGCTAACATTGGTGAACTTAAAAAGCAACAACAACAGACTTTGAAATAATTCAAGCATTAGATCAGCTATTAATAAAGTAAAAAGCCAGAAACTTGAATAATCACCTGGGAGTAGCTTCAACTTAGTCCATCCTAGCCAAAGCTTCCGCTGCTGCACTTTCTTCACTTAACTTTATAGCTGTCTGCAACTCATCCTCTCCTGAGACATCTCTATGCTAGAAAAAAAAAAGTATTTCTCCCCCTTTTAAGCACAAAGTTGGTTAAAAGTATACACATACAATGTATTCCACTTCTTTTTCATCACTGTTAAAGCCTACAGAATGTTGTGGTGAGGATTTTTTTCCACCCTGCATTGCTTTATATACTTTAGCAGGAGGGGATCATCTTCATCTGATTTATCAAGTTTATTCTAAAAGTAAACATGCTACTAAAAAATTAAACTTTGGCTCAAAATAAATGCCTTAAATATTGAAGAAGACTTGAATTTAGTGGAACATAAATGCAGCCATTTTTATACACCTGACCAATGCCATTTGCATCAAATGGTGTGTCACCATCGATAACCTTGACTGTTTTATTCACACATCGAACAAAACAAAATCTTTCGGGTCAATGAGCTGCAATTCATGGGTTGATATCTGTTTTTGCGCACTATCTCATTCCTCATATCAGTCTCAGACATGGTTGATGTATAACTTATTGAACCATCATATAACCTTTCTTCTTCACTTAAAAACAGATTTGAAGTGACATCACCTTGAAAATCGATGACCACCAAGCCTTTTTGTAATTCTTTCACACTAAAATTGACTTCGTCGTTTGTCTTTCCTGGTAGAAAACTTCTTTCTATTTTTCAACTGCTTACTCAGGACCTCAGCTCTAACTAACAAACTATCAGTACCAGTATGTGCTGCACTTGTACTGGGGCCTCTACCACTGGGGCCTCTACCACTGGGACCACTACCACTGGAACCAGTTACAGAGGCATTTACGTGTGTGCGGCCAAACAATTTCAATTGTATAAACGCCAGGGGTGACAGGGGGGTTGGAGAGGGGGGAAAAGAGGGAACAACACACACGAATAAACAAAACATTATTATAAACGATTACAATACCAAAATATTTTAACTTGCATTCTTACTGTACTATACAGATTGACAGTACATTACTGCTATTCATACTAAGATTACCTGCCGCACAGTGGCACTTTGTGTACCAAAATATATATAGGTGTTATTGATCAATATTAAAGTGCTTGTATAGTTTGAAATGGCAGCAACCAGGTGTTGGCCAGGGTCCATAACTCTCTCTCTCTAGTCATGATGATGTATATATTAAACATTACAGTGAATGGTCAATATTAGAGATAAGGGCTTTCATGATAGCTTGTGTTTGCAAATAAGGATGGTCTATGCATAGAAATGAACTACATTCTAATAATAATAATAATAATAATAGGCTAATCACTTCATTTCAACTATATACTTAATGCTACTGGACTATTTACTTCACATGTCTACTTACGTTCATATCCTTTTGCTAGATTAAGTAGCATAATTCTTTCACCCACATGGTGAACACCAAGCCGTTCAAAGTCAGCTGGTTGTAATAGAGGAATAAATTCGACCCTGACCTATAAAATTGGGCTGATTTGGAACTACTGAATAATACTTATTATATGTAGTGTAGTACCTTTTCTTCCATGAAGAAAAGGTACTACACAAAGTATGCCAAGAACAAAGGAATACAAAATTCCTAAAAATACTATGATAAAAATACTATAAAGTTGGACTCAACAGGTGCTGTGACTGATATAAAGGAGTAATCCGTTCCAATTAGTAGCATATACGTGCTAGGTAATAGTAGCAAATAAAAGGCAAAATCATTAGTCATTTGCTTGAAATGGCGTTTAAATGGATCGCATAACATAGTTAAAATTGTACCCAGAATAAATATTTGAGTTATGTAAGGCAGCATAGCAGTGGTAAAGGTAAAGGAGATCATTATAAAGAATACAAAGCGAAGAATAAATGGAATGATAGAAAACCTTCGACAGTCTCTTGTGTCTGGCTCAGTACCATCTTTATAACGACCTTGCAAAGAGTCCACTATTAAACGAATAAAAATTTGCCATCGATGTGTTTTAAGACCCTTTTGAAAGAATGTATAAGAATATAGAAACAGTGTGGCTACTGGACCTACAATAAACACTAAGCCTATCAAGAGTAAAGGAATTGTGCAGAATAAGTGGCTGTAGCCAAAATAGGAAATTGAGGTATCCATAAATAAAGCACTGCGGTTTTTGTTCTTTACAAGAAATATTAAATTGTGTCCAATTGTCAGTGAAGTTTCAAAGAACCCTACAACTCCAGATCAACTAATTAGCTACTAGTGCACATTCATCCAATTACCTACCACTAACATTCATCTTGGACTATCATCCTTCATAGCTATATCCAGATCATTGTGCAAACTTCTCATTTTAGCTAAAGAAGGTCCCCAGACTGAAAAAGTTCTCTTTCAATGATTAAACAGTGCTACGTTAAGCTAATTTACTGATTCAAGTTACAATTCATAGCAATGAGCCTCTACGATAATATATCAACTTTGCTAGGAAAGTGATAATCTGAAACTGAATTATTGTTCTAAACAGTAAAATATGTTTTTGCAGATTTTTATCCCAAACCATATACAGAGCAACCACAAAGACTACTTTCAAGGTCGAACTAGAGCGAGGAAGTGCTATAAAGAACACATAATTGAGCAGTTACATTCTCTCTATAACTGAAGAGAAAGTATATGAAATTAGAATTAGCTTACCTTCTTTACCATAGAATACACAAGTGCTTCTTGTAAATTACAAATTGGCTGAGAAAGAAACAACAGCAACTATTGACCACGAATAGCATTGAGTGAATTAAAAGGAGGCAACTTTTTTTAAACAAATCACTAAGAGTTCTAATGGTTTTTATATGCTTGATTCACTAGCGTAACAATATTTGGACTCTTTTACTTATGTCATCTGTAGATATTTAGAAGACAGACTAAACAGATGGACATTAGAAGAATTTCAGATTTGAAAACTGAAATACAAAGACTGATAGACTTCCTGATAATGTCATGCATAAAGATAGGTAGACAGGCAGTTAAGCAGACAGATAGACAGATATACTGACAGAAAGGAAGAGAGACAGATATAATGATAGGCAACATGCAAAATTAGAATTTGCAACACTTTGTCCTTAGAATCTTGACAGGAAATATCATATTTGGAAATAGAAAGGAAAACAGATTGAACGTATGAATAAAAGGCATCTTATGAGCTAAGGGCAGTACAAGTAGCTTGAAATAATATAATGATGGGTTTGATAGGAATTTGTATCCTTGTTATGGCTATATTTCCACTAGCAGAACTATCAGATGAGAAATATATGGAAGGCTATTCAGAGCGTGACTGTTGGAATGAACTCTCCTGTCCCTCGTGGTCCTACTGTAATGTCTTTCAATTCAAGCTGTAGCGGGGTGTGGTTACTTCGGCATTGAATGCCTTTACCCTACATACGTAATTAAAAAAACTCGACTTTTTTTTTAGCTTGAGTGTTAGAAGTTAAAACCATTAGTGTAGTTTTAGGCTCTCTCGACATTTGTGCTAAGGCACACCACTAGTTGGCAGCGAGCGGAGCTAAGAGCTTGTTGTCAACAGTGACTGGTAAATTCAAATAGTCAGAATACCTTTTATTTGATACTAAGGAAGTTACCACTGCTCAAGAAAATGATAGCTATAAGAGAGTATTTTTGTATTTGTGTGCTAAAATTGATGGTCTTTTGTTTTTGTAGCTGAGAGCTTGTTGTCAAGAATTCACAGTAATCTACATAGTCAAAATAACTTAAATTTGATACTACAGAAGTTACAAATACTCAGGAAATTGAGGTAAGTAGTAATTCCATATGTTGGCTAAAATTACAAATAAATAACACTGGTTGTTATTTTTTTATTGTTGTAGATGAGAGCTTGTTCAAGAGTTACTGGTAATTGAGGTTATCAGAATGGCTGATGTTTGATACTACTACAGAAGTTACCATTAATCAGGTAAGAGGAGAGTATTTGTACTGTAGCTGGGCGAGCGAAGCGAGACTCCCACTAACGAGTCTCAATTGAGATTATGGTATATTATATATATATGGCAAAGTTCAATGAGGTCATTGCGTGTCCACCCCCGGGAGGCTACTTAAAAACATAAACTAGCGAGGGTGCAAGAAATTCAGGAGAAAAGACTTTGAAATAATGCTAGGTAAAGAAAATACAAACAACGGCATAGAGCTAGGGAGACTGAATGGGAATGACGTTCACAGTTAGGTCTTACAAAGTTAGCCAAGTTCATTTATTTTTTTAGCGGCAGGTGGTAAGTTATCTACGTCAATGCGCTGTTCATCATAGCTATACCATTACATAACAGATTAGTTCTTACTTGAAAATCTAAAGTCCAATAGTCAAGTCACTAAGAGGGAGAGACGTTTGCAGTTAGGTCTTTTAAAGTTAGCCGAATTCATTTTTTTTAGCGGCGGTGGTAAGTTAACTTTGTCAATGCGCTGTTCGTCATAGCTAAACGCCTTAGGTAAAAGATTTGTTCTTACTTGAACTCCAAAGTAATGCTATATCTACTAGGGCTCTGGTATAATAGAGAATTTTGAACGGAGCGTACTTTGGAAAGGCACTAGTTTAAGACCAAAAGCGTTAGTTTATTGATTTTTACCCCAATCTTCCTTGAAAATTTGATTCCTTATCCCTTGAAAGTCCTTTATCCAATAGTCAAGTCATGAAGAGAACACATCAGGTGAACAAATATGTATAAAATGTGTTGTGTTGCTAAAGAATAGCAATGGACTAAAAAAATTTAAAAAAAAATTAGTAGCTGCTAGCATTCAAAATTTAAATTTCAGTCAGACCAGCTCGCTCCTCACTCATGTCACTAGTTTTATGTTACCTATACTCAATATTTGTGCTCAAGCACACCACTAGTGGTATGTATATGTGACCGTCTTACGGGAAAACCAGGCACAACGCGGCGTGCGTTATATCGAGAAAAGATCGATCGATTTCTTAAAAATGTATTGTTTCAAGCCTACGGAAGGGAACGGTTAGGTCTATTATAGCAGGAACGACTAAAGCTGCGACGATAAAACTTGGAGAGCTCAATATCTGGACGCCGACAACTCCGTAAGTGCAACAAAAAAAAATTCGAAGGTGCCGCGTTGTGCCTGGTTTTCCTATAGACGGTCACATATATTTATTCCATCCTAGATATCTTTACAATGCTATCTTTAGGTAAGTGACCCTTGAGATAACTCAGGTTATCACATAGTGTTATCTCATGGCTGCATTGAGAAAGCCCATTACCAGAGTAGTTACAGCAACCTGGCCTGGCCTGGCCTAGCTACCAGTTTTCAGGGTTTTTACAGCTACCTTTACTCTAGTGGAGCCTAGCCAGGTTAGAGCAGCTGCTAAATATCAGCTGGGGGTGTGAGGATCCCCTATAGTATATTGACCACAAATGTGGCAAAAGTGGAATGCACTTGGCAGAACCCCCCCCCCCCCCAGAAACCAATTAAGGTCACATG
>WLWD01004863.1_pt1 | contig 18871 bp, 14 predicted proteins | sample 6712731 | NCBI WGS metagenome assembly WLWD01 (sample SAMN12718690, study PRJNA576275) | sponge metagenome | isolation source: marine sponge | host: Mycale hentscheli | place: New Zealand: South Island, Marlborough, Capsize Point | collected 2014-11-01
TTATGGAATTCTTGGAGGGATAATAGAAGAAAACTAGGTTTTGATGTACCACAATTAAGTGAAGTTGACAAGATTATTCAGGCACAGTGGTTGACCAGGTTTATTTTGGAAGTAAGGAAGATTAACGGCAGTGAATACCCTCCAAACACACTATATCACATAGTGAATGGCATTATGTGGCATGTACGCATTTCTAACCCTGGTACTGACTTTTACAAGGATGCAGAATATTCGGGCTTCATAGCAAGCTTAAATGCAGAGATGAAGCGTCTTCAATCAAAAGGAATGGGATCTACTCAGAAGCAGGCTGAGCCCCTATCAACACAAGAGGAGGAACAACTTTGGGTACCTCGCACTTGTACTTCTTTATTTTTTCCAGTGCCTTGTGGAAGTTCTTCGTACTGTGATTACTACAATAAGTAATCATACCTTCTGGGTAGTACCGGCAGAAGGTGGCATTGAACTTCTGGGTGACCATAGCCCCCAAGCTCTCCTCAATACAATGGTTTTTATGATTGGACTATATTTTGCACTAAGAAGTGGAGATGAACACCGCAATTTACGACGAAATCCATGCCAGATGAGAAAAATTAAACCTAAAATAGTGATCCATCATGAAAACTTGGAGAACCCAGTCAGATGTTTTGTGCGTCTATTAAAAAAATATCAGTCTCTTTGTCCATCTGAGGCTCCTGATGACGCATTTTACCTTACACCACTTCAGAAGCCAAAGGAAAATTGTTGGTTTAAAAATGTTCCAATAAGAGCCACAGCAGCCTCATGTTTATACTCATCTGGAGTTGACGAACAGCTTGTTATGGAGCGTACTGGACACAGAAGTGCTGAAGGCATTCGCTCATACAAACGTACTTCAATGACGCAAAAGCAAGAAGTTTCAGACATTCTTAATACAGGCAAAAAAGTTAAAACTAATACTATCCATGAAACCAGCGCTGTAACAAATGCAAACAATCAATCATCTAGGAGTGGTACCTTCAACTTTCATGACTGTAGCCATGTAAACATCATATTTAATAACAGTTCTGCTGATAAATTTCCATAAGTGTAGTCATGTAACTAAACATGTTGTGCTGATAAACTTCCATAAGTAGTCAAGTAAACATCATATTTAATGTGCCTTAATCTTCATATCTATATTATAATCAGTACACATCATAGTTATTTAATAACTGATAAAATGAAATCATTAAATTAGAAAAAAAAATAGAATTGAAATTTTTTATTATTAAAATCATGCATTACTGATTAGCCAAAAACAAATGCCAGAAGGGAGGATTCTATTAGCCAGAAGGGAGGATACTACCAGTAGTATCCTCCCTTCTGGCATTTAGTATCCTCCCTTCTGGCATTTAGTATCCCGATGGCCTAGTTTGACAAAATCTATGCTGGGTAGAGTGCCTGCTTTACAATACAAAAAAGGGGCCAGCTATGTTCTAATTAAAAAGAGCCCCCCCCCCCCCCCCCCCCCCCCCCCAAAAAAAAAATAATAATAAAAGAAATCCCAGATCCGTCCCTGTATGGTGAACTAAAACAAACAAGACGGGTGAACTATACTACTAATCACTACTGATAAATGGAACGGATTAATTTTTATAGAAGGCACTGAATTTGAAATGATTGATAATGTACACCCATGATTACGAAACCTTTTACCAGACTGACTACACAGTTGACTCGCTCGAACGCCCGGGCGTCTACAATGCCCAGCGGCGGCACCTCCTTATAGCTTGCCCTTATCCCGCCAAATTCGGTAATTTAACGGTCTAACGAATCTGTGTGGACCGATTGAAGTGTGTTGACAGATTGAAGTGTGTTGACTGATTCGCTGGTAAATAAACTAAGTATAATTAGAATAGATATTACGAATAGTACGATTTAGACATAATTATAAGTTAATAATCTTGTCTGTGATGTATTTTTAAATACCAGTTTTGTTGCAGATATAGCTACTTACGCTACATAAAATAGTTCTATGTCAGTATTCTTACTGCTATAATTAGAAATTGTGAATGGTTGTTTTTTGTTATGAACAAGCAGGAAACTTTGTTTATCTGCCCCTTCTAAACATGACCTACTAATTATGACTTGTGGGTTCCTTATGCTTCAATCTTTTTATATGAACTTAGATATTGCAGAGCAATGAATTAATTTCTTTTGTGAGATATGGTTAGTAATGTAGGTATTAGTTCAGCAGTCCAATTATCAGTCGTCTCTTTTTCAAGTGCCTAGCCATTATATTTGTCTATTAGCTATTTTGAAAGCTTTCAGTATAATCTATTTTGCACTAAAGTAAAGACCCACTGAAGTGTAACATCAAAAACATAAAGTGGTAAATCACTACTACGGTTATGAATTTTCCCCCAATGATAGTGGCAGTTAAATTTTGACATTATAAACCTTTGGTTAATTATTCCCAATTTGTTGTTGTTCTATTAACCATCGATATTCTCCCATAGCTACATCTAGTACAGGATTAAATCCAAGACTTAAATATGAATATTATTAATTATTTTCCTATGATGATTACGTATTGTAAATCATAGGAGCATGAATGACACAAACAGCAATGGCACTACTGTGTGCCGGTATGACTATTGCATTGAGGTCCAGTTACACCAGCAAATTCTTGGCACTATTATCTTTGTCATCGTGTGGCCCTTTATTGTGATGGACTACAAAAAATTTCCTTTGGGGAGGCCATCGGCAGCATTAATTGGAGCCACTTTAATGGTAGTGACTTCAGTCGTACCTCAAGCCCAAGTATTTGCTATACTTGGTGACAAGGGAAACCTTCAGACACTGTGCCTACTACTTGGAATGATGTTCTTGTCTTTCTACTATGAGGAAATTGGACTGCTTCATGTGTTGACCTTCTGGATATTTGGCAAGAACAAGCCTTTCCATCATGTCCTCTGGAAGGTGTGTATTCTGTCTGCTGTGCTCTCTGCCATTATTACCAATGATGCTGCTTGTGTGACACTCACTCCTATTCTGTTGAAAGAACACAAAAACCAGAAACGTTCAACGAAGGAGTTTTCAGCTTTGCTATTAGGAATTGCCACTTCTGCAAACATAGGTAGTGCAGCCACATTCTTTGGCAATCCTCAAAATGCCTTCATTGCTGCAAGCTCAAAAAATGAGATATCGTTGGCAACATTTTTTGCAACAACACTTCCAGCAGCTGTGCTTGGCGTTACATTGAATGTACTACTTTTATATGCTCGATATTACAGGATTCTCTTCCGTCGCCAATGTAACAAAAAGGAAGAAGAAGAAATTTCCGAGCCTCCAAAACTAAATGGCGAGGCAGCAGTTAGCAATGAAGAAAGTGTGAAAATTAATAACAGCACGGAGCAAAAACTCTCCAACTCTGCTTCCTTCGACAAAAAGGAATATGATTCAGAAAAGAGCTTTACAGACAAGACGTGGCAAGATTGGTTGTTTCTTGTGTGGCTTATTAGTATTAGTGTAGTAGTTGTTGTCTTACTGGCCATTCCTCCATCGATCACCGAGTTCAACCTCGGCTTGGTACCTGTTGGAGCAGCTATACTGACTATGCTTTTGAATACAATTTTAAGGAAAGTGGATCCTCGCCCGGCCATTACTCAAGTGGACTGGGGTCTTCTTCTCATGTTTATTGGTTTGTTTGTGTGGCTGCAAGGATTTGAAAACACTGGTTTTCTAGACCAGTTGTTTGATTTCATCCTCCCTTACATGAATTTGAACACTTTCCAAGGTGTTCTCCTATTCGTAGTTGCCGTAAGTGTTGGATCCAATATCATTAGCAATGTTCCCCTGGTTATCTTAGTGGTTCACAACTTGTTTGAGTTCATGTGCGGAGACAACATTTGCTCCATTCAACTGACGGGGATTCTCCTGGCGTGGGTGTCGACGATTGCTGGCAACTCCACTTTGATTGGGTCTGTGGCAAACCTCATTGTGGCAGAGAAAGGTCGCGAATGTGCAAATTACAGACTGTCGTTTATTACTTATTTAAAGTATGGTTTTCTCTCTACAGTCATTATCATGTTTGTCCCATTACCTATAGTGTACTTTTCAGGTAAATACGTGAGCATTTAACTCGATGTGTGAGTTAATTGTTTAGTATGTACTTATATAGAACATTTGGTGTGATACTTTGTTGTATACATAGTAGGACATGTAGCCATCAACATACACAGCCATGGTCACAAAATGTTTCACTTTTTTTCCATAGGCTGTATGTATACTTTAGTTTGAATGTCACCAATGTCAATTTTAGTTGCTTGAAATAATTATTTTTTAAACTAATGCTAACATTCTATTCCAAATTAAAGTGTTTCCTCCTGAGCTGCTACTAACTAGATTCAAAAGGAAATATTATTGTTACTTAAGGTCATATAATATTTAAACCATTCATTGCTTGCTCTACCAAACCCCTCTGCACTTCCCTCACACAACAATACACACACACACACACACACACACGTTTAAAAAAAATCTCATTTCAATCTGTTGTAATCATGTCTGGATACATCCAGAGTTGTTAGATCATCATCATATTACGAGGCTTCTTCTGTAAAAGAAAACTTAAGCATTCCCTTAAGTTGGAACCAGGAATGGGATTTCTCCACTTAGACATTAAATAACCAACAACAGCTGTAATAAAATGTGACTATAAGGTTTTTATAACTGCTTTATAACACTATTATATGGATTGCTTATTATGGTACTTATTGATGTGTAAGTGTAGTTTATATAAGGCATTGCTTATAGCGTATCAAAAAACTAGCTTATACTGGACTATCTTTTCACAGTGCAAAAGTTTATCACTACCTCAACTTGCACAGTTCAGAGTAGAGAACTTAGTTTAATGAAATCCCTTTACCAAGGTTATTGTTATGAAAACTTGTACATGAATACTGCAGAGAAATTTTGAAAACTGTATTTAAGGCTTTAAACTAGTATATAGGCAAAGGAACTATTGTTATCATTTTAGCACACTGCATATTCTTGAAACCACTAATATAGTAGCTACTGAAATGCAAGTTTATACATTATAGTAAGTGCTAAACTTGGTTTTATCCTAAAAATCCAGCAGTTTCCAAAGAGCATCTTGTATTCTGAAAGAAGCTCTGTTGTCCTCAACAATCTTCACAAATTCTTCCAAGAGGCCTTGACTCAACATATTTTTTATGACAGTGTTGTAAGCAAAATGAACAACAAGAGCATCTCCAACAATACAATTTGGGTGGAGAACTCTAGCAGAATACGCTTCTGTCCACCATTTTTCATCATCACTGTAAATTTTCCCTATGTCCAGCATGGCCTTGACGTCGATTAAATTTTTATCCAGCATAAAAGCATTAATACTAAACCTTTTCCTGTCAGTCAAAAGTTCTAAGTCTTTGAAACAAAACTTGTCGATTTGACTTCTTTTGTAATGGTGGAGGAAAGTTCTGATAGTTAATTCACCACACTCTGGACTTTGCCAGCCACAATAACCGTTTGGGTGATACTGGAAGCGAAGGTTCTCAGGATTAGTTTCTTCGTAGACTCCTTTTTTTTGGTGTAACCAACTGCATCTCCAGTTGGAGCCTGCGATATTGAAGAAATGCATAAAGCACCTAGAGTTGTCTCTCTTGTCTACTAACATATTAAATGCCCTAGGGCGAATATAAACAATATCATCATCAAACTTGAAGAATCTGTCTGATGGAAAACGGATCAAATGTGAGAATATCTCATAGTATGGGTGGGTGTAGTCGCCATGGCGATAGCCTTGATCGTGAATGCTGAAGACAAGCTTCTTCTCGAACTCATTGGCAGCTTCAATAAACTCTTTCAGTTTAGACATAGTGGTAGCATCAAATCGAATGAGCACAAACCAAACTTGATCCAAGATGCCTCCATTGCTTCTCAACTCTCTGTAGACATGAGCCAACAGTATTCTGAGGAACTTCCACCTGCCAGTGTAGATGACTAATATATTACTACCATTGTGTGCACTGACTAGAGAAGACTTTGCTTGCTTCTCAGACTTAATCTGAGGAGAAGAAACCACTCGTTGGTATTCAGGATTGGCTTCTGTCACGCAGCTACATTTTTTCAACACCCAAAGCAGAGAACCACTGATAAAAAGGATGGTCAAGAAACAGAAAATGAGATAGTGTTTTAAATTCATCACAACACAGAACACTTCCCAGGCTTCAAAAACTGATGATAGCTCTGCAAGCTTCAAACCCATTCAAGTGAATCTTCTATTGTATGACAACAAACCCACAGAATAGTCCAAGCTTTTATGATGGAAAACTTTTCTAAAGGTATGACCAGCAACGCTTGTTGATGAACAAGATTACAAGAACCAAATATAGACAGCCAGATATGACCGAACAATCAGTACAAGTGTTCATATTTTATTTAGATATGCTGTATTGGATGCTCACTTTCTCATAAATAGCTACAGGAGATACAGGTTAGCTACCCCTCATTATATAGCTAAACACACAAAAAGATTATACAAATAGCTAAATTAATACAAGTTACAAATAACTAAATAATATCACTAGTTTCTGCTTAATTATCTCCATGTGAAGTAGCTCATCACAATCGTCATTAAAAAGAGGAATTCTACCATATGCTGCTACATTAATAGCCACTGCAACATTCCCTAGCAATTTAGGGCTAGCCTATCTATTCTGCATTGATGACAAGTACCCACAAATTGTCCAACCATACATCTTCAGACTGTGGCTTCAACACTCCCCCTATCACTAACTTTTTCATTATATATTGCATCCAGTGGTAACTATTTCTATATAAAGCACAGTCAGAGTCACCAATATGTGCACCCACAGTCTGGAAGTCACCCAAGACACGGGACCAAACTTGTGCTGCGGGATGGAAGACAGGGTGTCAATTGTGTGATTGCAGTGAAAGTGTGTCACACTTGGTCTTACAGTGTCACAATTGGTACATCACATACCTGTTGGACAGCTTCACATCATGAATGGAGTGTTTCTGCTGGAGTGCCCAAAGGATGGTATTCTGGTGATGCCAAATACTAGGGCTATGCAAGTTTTTATGTGGCTGTTGGTCAGTTATTTTTTTATGTGAGCACCTAGTTACACTAAAAATGCCAAAACAAAAACAAAACAAACTAAAATCTATAAAATCACATTCTAATAAAGTACATCCACAATAGACCTATTACTATAAAACTACACATATTGTGCAAGTTGATATGACAGTCATACGCAGGACAGCCTGCATAATTAGTATGTGAAATAGGTTGTAAAACAACACGGGGGCGAACTGATTACCAATGTGACAAATTAGAAGATTGTGTTCAGGTACACACATGCATGCTACCAGCCAACTCTCAGATCTATTTCATAGTATGAAAAGTATATATAACAGAATGATACAGATTCATTATGATAACCTAATAGATGTTTATTATATAATTATAATACAGACAAATAATACTCTTGAAAACTAGTGTTCCTACTCCAATATCTCAGTGATGACTCCAGTTCCTACAGTTTTACCACCTTCCCTCAGAGTGAACCTCTGGTTCATTTCTACAGGAATAGGCTGGTGCAGAGTGACAGTGATGGGTGTGTCATCTCCTGGCATCACCATATCAACACCTAGAGAATAGAGGGAAAAATAATATCTGGCAAAAATAAACAAACAAACAAAAACAACCAAAACAACGACAACAACAAAAAGGTAAGAAAGTGAATACTCAGTTCGTCTGTCAGTCAGTCAGTCAGTCAGTTATTCTGTTACACAACAAAAAGCGGATCTTGAAGATGGCAGCCTCCAGAAGATTGAAACAAGCATCAAATGTTGCACTGGACATTTGAAGTCCCTTTAATGTGCCAGAATTTATCGTTTCAACTTAATTTTTTCTTCAGGAATCACGTGAGCAAATAATTTCTTTGCTGCCTACGGTGAGTGTCGCATATATGTTAAGCTTCTCTTATGAAGACAGGACTAAACCGTTTCATTGCATGAGATGCATACTCGACTTGCTCAAGCTTTACATAATTATTCTCTTGGTCTTTGTAATAGCTAGCTAGGTTCTAGTAAAGCTGAAGGTTCATACTCTTGGTGCTTCATGGATATAGTAGTAGGTATATGCACTCGCTGTGTTGGGTGAATGGTAATCATATTCATTGATACAGGTCAATGAGTCATCAGATTACCAAGTATACTACACACATGACAATTGACCACACTTGTTGTCAGCTATAACACTAGCTAGCCAAGTTGTATTTCTAATCAGTAGCAAATGCAGCAAGTTTAAACTCAGAGTCAGAAAATATCATACTGGTATGGATTTACTTATTTTTGGAATGGAAGCACACAGACAAAGCTAAGCTCTTCCTCCCCCCCCCCTCAAACCCAATCCAACCGCTGTCCCATTTTCAAGTTGTCTGTCATAGCTAAACATCCTCCACAACAGTGGTTTTGTCTGTACTTGAAAATCCATTGTCCAATAGTCAAGTCACAAAGAGAATGCAAGGCTACTCTTGTATTGTACATCCAGTGGACAAAGTGTGTATGAAAGTGTTGGGTGTATGTAACAGCTAAAGAATAGCACAAAATTAAACTGAACAATAACTAACATATAAATCTATTAGCTAAATTTACACAGCTTTTTAGACCTGCCATTTTTTTTTAATAGCTAGAGTGCCCTTTGTCAGGAACTACTGGTAATTTAGATAGTCAGAATGGCTTATTGAGTCACTACAGAAGCTACCATTACTTAGTAAGAGAGTAATTCTATTGTTAAACACCAATGAATGGTCAATGGCTACATACTTGTAACTACTTTTAGTAAATGGACTGAAGGATGCCTTTCAACACAAGCAAACCAAATAAATGTAGCCATTTTGTTACTCTTGCATGCAGATTCTGTAATAGCAAATACCAACTTTTATCAAATATCAAATATACGGCTTAAATTTAAATTTGTTGTGAATTACTTGTGTACAATGGCTCGCTCGCCATTTGTGTTGAAGCACATCACCAATACATTATTAATAAAGTTGAACTTTACGAATAGTAAGAGTATAAAACTGCCGGGAATATATAGAAAGATCAGTTTGGATTAGAGGGGAAAAGGGAAGTGGGGAACACTTATTGTAACAACAATTGAAGCACACATGTCCTCAAATTGAAAAACAGTAAGAGTCCCTAAATAGCAGAAATCTAATATTATATATAAAGCTTCGGTGCTACAAAATGTTAAATATAACCATGTAATTAGAATAGACAAGTGGGTTCAAGAGGTGATATCATACATTAAATTTTTTTTTAATATCTTACAAAATAATGACATAAACACATGAATTTGCTCATGCCTTTCAATTGCACTTGAAATCAAACAAACCTTCTGGGAGCTCCATGAAGACTGCCACATTGGCAGTTCTAGAGAACAGAACTGGCGAGTAATTACTGACAAACGGTTTGTGGCGTCCACCTTCCTCCTTGGTGAGGATGTAGACTTGCGCTTTGACCTTTGTATGTGCCTTGAGAGTGCCTGGAGCGCACATGACCATGCCGCGCTTAATCTCCTCCCTCTTGATGCCTCGCACGAGAACCCCAAGCTGGTCGCCTGCCCGAGCCTCGTCCAATGACTTGTGATACATTTCCAAACCTACACAAACACAAGATATATCAATTAAAAAAAATAAATAATAATAATAAAAAAAGTGACCAGAAGTAGATGGGGGACTTACACAAAACAGTCCCTCATACATACATACATACATACATACATACATAATGATATTGAAGTCTGTATCAATGTAGTCTAAACAAGGTCACGTATAAAAGGGCGTTGCCAGGGACACATTTCATGGTAAGTAGAAAATAGCGGCTGATAGACACCAACTTCTGGAGACCACTATTATTATGCATTACAGCAACTTAGCGCATAAAAACTAGGAAACAATGTCACATAAGTAAGAAATAAGCCATGAGCACCTTGACTGAAGGGAAAACAAGAACAAAACAACAACAACAAATGGTGGGTTATAAATGGAGAAAAAAGTAGAGTACTGTTTGCCAGGATATACAGCGTGCTGTCAAGAGTTCTGCTAGATGCTCATCTTTAATCAAGAAATACTTTGGTACGCACACACGGCATTGATAGGAGCTAGAACTTGATTAATCTATTATATCACTCGCAAAAACGATTACATAAATTTGCTGTTTGTGAGATGGGGCACTCATTTTAAACGTGATATGGATCAAATTGAAAGCATATTGAGCTATTACGGAGGGTTCTCATTGCATAGCAACTCAGTTAAATTTAAATAGAAGGAGCTAGAGGTCAAAGGGCATGCCAAGGACTCCATTTTTATACAACACTCAGGAAAAAAAAAAAAAGCTAACCAGCATTTAATACACTGGGAGGGGGAGCAGCACACCATTTGGTAAAGTATGGCTGTTTTATTCCACTGTGTTATTATTTTAGTCTTTCCTGTTTACCGTATGCCTCAATCTAAGAAATATTAAAAACATTGTTTCGATTTTTTGTTTACAGGTCCCTGCGTCAGAGTTTTTGGGGTAAAAAAAAAAAAAAATAAAAAAAAAAAATAAATAATAATAATTTTAAATATATATAAAAATAATAATAATAATAAAGAGAGAATACTGCTTTGTAGGTCTTTTGCTAGCTACCAGGATTTTCAATCCAAATGGTGCAAAAATCCGTGTACATTGTTGCACGCACGTTATGGGATTATGCGTGAGCGTTAATATGTGGTGGTGCATGTGTTAGTGAAAAGTAAAGAAACAACAACAACAACAACAGTAAACCCAGTGAGTGCATAATGTATTTATACAAGTATCCAAGTGATGCATCATGCTAACCAAGTGGTGTGCCACCACTCATAAAAGCCCTAGAGAGAACACCGCTACAAAGTGTGGATCTTAATGCGGTGTGCCCATCGGAACTTCAAGTGGCAAGCTTTATTGAAGCAAGTTAAATTTTAGTATAGTACAAGTTGTTTCGCATTATCCCCGTAGCGCAGATTTTAGTACAAGCTGTTTCACATTATCCCTGTAGCGTTTAACGGGTGCTACAAGGCCTTAGCTTGCTGATATAGCTATGGAAGAGTTTCTAGATAGAAAATATCATCGAATCAACGAAAAAAACTAAACCGTTTTTGTTTTAAAAAAACCCATTTTAGTAAATGGTGTCAGACATTGAGTTAAAACTATATATCCAAACATTAAAAACAACTATGATTGTATGAACAGATAAACTATATGGTAAAGCACAATAACACAAAAATCTATGTGAGTACTTACAACCCTCTAGTTGGTAATACCCAAATGACTTGCCTGTTGCCGTCGACTTGAGTTTTGACTTGAACCCGACAAACTCAACATCATCGCCTTTACGTAGAAGACCCCTTTCCACACTACCAGTGATCACGGTACCTCGACCTGGAATGGAACATACAGCTTCCACGGGAAGCAGGAATGGTTTGTCGTAGATTCGTTCTGGAACTGGAATCCATTTATCAACTTCATCGAGAAGTCTTTTAATAGATTCTGCTCCCACTTCTGGATTTCTGCCCTAAAATGAAAAAGTCTAGTTTAAAAACCCCTCTACAAAGCTGAGGTAAACACTTTCTCAGCATGGATGACAATATTTGATAAAAAGAGGACATTAGAAACAGCTGAGCTTGAGCAAAGAAAAATGTTCCTGAGTATTTCTTGTATTCCTATGTTTAGTCAACAATACCTTAAACACACATACACTGGCCCATATATACACCTACCTTGCAGCACATACCTAACACCTAACACTCATACGTACACCTTCTGCAACACCTGCACACTCACACTTACACCCAATACTACACTCAGTAACAGTTCTACACCCATACATGCAAACAACATGTACACCACGAAACGAAACACCCAATGACACATTTACACCCCCAGTCACTTTACACCCAATGGCACTCCCAGCAACACCTCTACACCCACATGTACACCAAGATTGCACATACACGTACCTCCAGGGCACACAGGGCGGAGCCAGTGACGACCGGAGTGTTCTCTGCATCGTATTTGTAGTACTCTAAAGTCTCTCTCAGTTCCATCTCCACCAACTCCATCATCTCCGGGTCATCCACCATGTCTGCCTTGTTCAGGAACACTACTATGTTCTTCACACCAACCTGGGAAAAAAATAATAAAAAATAAATCAATGTTATTCATTTGATACAGGAAAATATCACGAGTCTTCTGGTTAGTGTTTACATGAGTGATGTAGGCACGAGTGTAAATACAGCCAATCAATCAGTGAGTGATATTCTGTGGTATCCAATGATAACCCACCGTGATAACTCAGAACACAGGTGATATGGGCAAATATTGCCTTAAGCTACATCCTGTTTACTTTAATGCATTTCCTATATGTGGCAACAGGTGTTCAATACATAATAAATACAGATTAATCATTGAATACCGCAGAATATCACGAGTCTGTCGGCTAGCATTTGCACGAGTGTAAATGCCACCGAAAGACTTTGAAAGGCTGAGTTATATATAAACCATTAATCCATAAAAATAAGTCTCAAAATCCTTTACTTTCAGTTTGAATTCAATTGCCAAGGTATATAGAAGAGGCTGGTTGGACCACTTGCAAACTGAATCCAGCTTTTAAACTTTGTCCAGAGGTGAAATAAAGGTTTTAAAAAAAAGAAGAAAATTCCTAAATACCAGCACAACCATGCCGTGGATCAGCAGAAGCGGAGTTAGTAAGTTAAAAAAAAAAGAATAATAATAAAAACAATTATGCCTAGTTTATGAAAGCCATCACACTACGAAAATTTCTAAATAAGGTACCCTCTCAGGCCACACTTAAAACCATTGTTCTTATTATTGCCCCTCACGTGCATGTATGTACATCAGTGGTGTGAGCTACATCTGAAATAAGTGGATTTTAAACATCCCCCCCCTCCTCTCCCTCACATTTTAAAATTTTATTAATTTCTACAAGTAATAATGTCATCAATAGAGAGCTTATCAGATACAAATGAGAAGATAACCATCCTCAAGTTTTACAGTAGACGCCAAAAAAAAAGTTCCAGATTCTGTTTCGCAGAACAGCCGTCGCACGATAAAAACGGGGATAAAAGGACGCTGTTTGGTAAGATATGTTTCATTCAACTGTGATATCATTTTAATATTTCCCGTTTACTGTATGCCTTGCTTTAAGAAATATAAAAAATTACTTATCCAATAAAATGTTCCAATTTTTTTTTGTCTACTTGAGGTGGAGACTTGGTGTTAAAAAATTTGAAGCCATCAAATTCTAAGTTGTTTCGCAAAATAAATTGTTAAGTTTGACCGCTGCACAGTTGATGTTAGGGCCATCACGGGCTTAAATATTTTACTGTCAGAGGTCAAATGGTAGCTAGCTGAAGACCTATGAAGTGCAGACCTGGTTAAAGCGGTGTGCTCTTCGAAACTTCGGTCAGAAGCTATATTGAAGGAAGTTTAATTTCTCTACAAGTTGTTTGGCACTATTCCCGCTTAACGAGTGATACAAGGCCTTAGCTTGCTGACATAGCTGTGGGAGAGTTGCTAGCTAGAAAATATCAGTGAATCGATGGAAAAGCACAACTGTTTAGGTTTAAAAGGTGTCAGCCGTTTAGTCAAAACGTAATGGAATGCAATGGTAACAACTATGGTAAAAAAAACTACAATCTCACAGCCACACTACAGAACTAAATCTGGAACTTGCTTTGGTGCTTACTGTACTTGGGAATGAACTTATCTCCCCTCGCCCACTTTAGTGCCAATCAACTAAAAAGCCGAACACAACCGGCATCCTTACTTGATTGGCTAATAGGAGATGCTCCTTCGTCTGAGGCATCGTACCATCTGTGGCCGCCACTACGAGAATAGCTCCATCCATCTGGGCAGTTCCTACAAATATATGTATATACTATGTATGTATCTGTGTGTATTTATCTGTGTGTATGTATGTGTATGTGTATGTATGTATCTGTGTGTATGTATGTGCATGTGTGTATGTATGTGTGTATGTATGTATTTGTGTGTATGTGTGTATGTATGTGTATGTGTGTATGTATGTGTATGTGTGTATGTATGCAGGGCTTCATACGCTTTTTTTCGGGGTGGGGGACTTTTTTTTAAAATTCCTACCTAGGATAGCCATGTGGCTAAATAGGCTGAACAGGCCACAGAGAGGGGAGGGTGCGGGAACAGCTTCAGTTGAAAGATCTTTCAGCTATATGAAGCTCATTAAAACCCGTATACGCAACACTGACCAAACTCTTGGTCGGCTCATGAGAATTGCCATTGGGGGTCCTGAGCTTTCGGCTGTAAACTTTGATGAAATTCTAGAGATTTTCAAACAAAAAAATGAAAAATTGTGCTTTGATTTACATTAATAAAAGAATTTTGCTGAGTTTCCATTTATAATTATAACTAAAAATTCAGATTTCTTGCAGGGGGTGGGGTGGGGGAGGGGGGATTCCAGGGCCCCAGCCTCTGTATGAAGCCCTGGTATGTGTGTATATGTATGTGTGTATGCATGTGGTGCTTGATACAGAGGTACACTGGGACTTCCTCTCCTAAGCTGAGTTTTCCCTCCCTTAAATCGTCCCACCCTGCCCCCTTCCCCATTCACAAATGAATTCCTCAATCTATATAATTCTCCTACTCAAGACATGTTATTACATAAGGTGTAACTTAACTACTTCAAATAAATGGTTGACAAAAAAATAATAACTTTTTTACAGTTACAAGTGAGTGCTCAGAATTAGCTGTCAATAACTCCAAATATCCGTACAGGTAGTGGGTAAAGGAGGCTGATCTACAAACTCTAATTGCTTGCAATTTTCACTGTTAAAAAACACTAAATAAGACTCATGAGATAAATTGCTCCTTTGGTTAACCCATTTTTAAACTGCTGCATGTGCACACATCTCAAATTAAAGCCCCGCCCTCCAGCGCTGACGTTTCTCCCCCTAATGAAAAGTTCTGTATCAAACCGTTGGTATGTATGCAACTTCCATACATGTTCATACTGCACGTGTGCACCACATCACCAACGTACCTGTAATCATGTTCTTGATGTAGTCGGCGTGGCCCGGGCAGTCAATGTGCCCGTAGTGCCTGTTCTCAGTCTGGTACTCCACATGAGCCGTTGCTATGGTGATTCCTCTCCGCCTCTCCTCGGGGGCTCTGTCGATATCTCCATAGTCCTTGAACGTAGCGTGTCCACTCTCGGCAAGAACTACGTAAAACACAGCAAGTAATAATTGACGTGGCGATGAATACAAGAGGAAAACAAACAAACAAACAAACAAACAAAACTCTCTGGTTGATCCCACAGAATTGGTGGGTTTCAATTGGAAGTTTCCACTTGAGAGTTAGGATTGTGCACGGGATCTTATTAGACCACGCCCCTACAATCATTAAACATTGCATGTAGCCTACACAGTAAATTAAGAAAATAAAGGAAGCATTTCGTTAATGTGAATTTAAAAAAAGTAAAACCAAGACCAAAGTATTGCAACAAAAACTTGACCGTTTTCGTACACAAACTCAGGAAATGGGTGTGGCCAGACTTGAGGCCTATCATACAATTCAAATACAGTTCAAAGGTGATGGATAGAGGAGATTAACCAGATTTAAATTATAGGGGTCTATTATGTCCAGAAAACAACAACCGTTCAATTGGTCTTGTAGGATGAGAAAGTAATGGACAATGTTGCATCATCCAACGCTGCTACTAGAACTGACTAGCAATAATAGCAAATGATGCACCAATGGTGTGAACACTCAACACCATCCTACACTAGCTAATGATGCACCAATGGTGTGAACCCTCAACACTATCCTACACTAGCTAATGATGCACCAATGGTGTGAACCCTCAACACTATCCTACACTAGCTAATGATGCACCAATGGTGTGAACACTCAACACTATCCTACACTAGCTAATGATGCACCAATGGTGTGAACACTCAACACCATCCTACACTAGCTAATGATGCACCAATGGTGTGAACCCTCAACACTATCCTACACTAGCTAATGATGCACCAATGGTGTGAACACTCAACACTATCCTACACTAGCAAATGATGCACCAATGGTGTGAACACTCAACACTATCCTACACTAGCTAATGATGCACCAATGGTGTGAACACTCAACACTATCCTACACTAGCTAATGATGCACCAATGGTGTGAACACTCAACACCATCCTACACTAGCTAATGATGCACCAATGGTGTGAACCCTCAACACTATCCTACACTAGCTAATGATGCACCAATGGTGTGAACACTCAACACTATCCTACACTAGACTCATGATGCACCAATGTCTGTGTGGAACCCTCAACACTTATCCTACACTAGCATGAGGGCACCAATGGTGGGTGTCGTGAACCCTCAACAATTCCTACACTAGCTAAGGAGACACCAATAGTTGTGAACTTAACACTATCCTACACAGATTAATGATTGCACCAATGGTGTGAACCCCGCCAACACTATCCTACACTAGCGAATGATGCACCAATGCGTGTGAACCCCTCAACACTATTACGTACACTAGTAATGATGCACCAATGGTGTGAACACTAACACTATCCTAATAGCTAATGATGACACCAATGGGGTGAACCTCAAACACGATCCTACATAGTAATGATGCAACCAGGTATGTGAAAACCCTTCAAAACACTATCCCTATACACTAGCTAATGACCCGTGCACCAAAATGGTCTGTGAAACCTAACACATCCCTACACTAGCAATGATGCCACCAATGCGTATGTGAACCCTCAACACTATCCTACACTAGCTAATGATGCAACCAATGTGTGAACCTCAACACTATCTACACTAGCTATTGATGCAACCAATGGTGTGAACACTCAACACTATCCTACACTAGCTAATGATGCACCAATGGTGTGAACCCTCAACACTATCCTACACTAGCTAATGATGCACCAGGTGTGAACCCTCAACACTATCCTACACTAGCTAATGATGCACCAATGGTGTGAACCCTCAACACTATCCTACACTAGCTAATGATGCACCAATGGTGTGAACCCTCAACACTATCCTACACTAGCTAATGATGCACCAATGGTGTGAACACTCAACACTATCCTACACTAGCTAATGATGCACCAATGGTGTGAAACCTCAACACGATCCTTAACATAGCTAATGATGCACCAATGGTGTGAACACTCACACTATTAACACTAGCTAATGATGCTATACCAATGGTGTGAAACCTCAACACTGCTCCTACACTAGTACGATGCCAACAATGTGTGAACACTCCAACACTATCCTACAATAGATAATGATGCACAATGGTTGTGATGTGAACTCTCAATCACTATCCTACATAGCTAATGATGCACCAATGGTGTGAACACTCCAAACACTATCTAACTAGCTAAGATGCACCAATGGTGTGAACACCTCAACCACTATCTACAACAGTAATGAGCACCAATGGTGTGAACCCTAACACTATCATCACTAGCTAATGAGCACAATGGTTGTGAACACTCAAACACTATCCTACACTTAGCTAATGATGCACCAATGGTGTGAACCCTCAACCACTATCCTACACTAGCGATGATTGCACCAATGGTTGTGAACCCTCAACACTATCCTACACTTGCTATGATGCATGCACCAATGGTGAACACTCAAAAATAACTTACACTGCTAATGATGACCATGGGTGTGAACCCTCAACACGATCATACACTAGCTAATGACTGCACCAATGTGTGAACCCTCAACAACTATCTTACACAGCTAATGATTGCACCAATGTGTGAACACTAACACTATCTACACTAGTAAGATTGCACCAAGGTGTCGTGAACCATCAACACTATCATACACTAGTCTAATGATTGCACCAATGGTGTGAAACCCTTCAACAGTATCCGACACTAAGCTAATGATTCACCAATGGTGTGAACACTCAACACTATTCCTACACTAGCTAATGATGCACCAATGGTGTGAACACTCAACACTATCCTACACTAGCTAATGATGCACCAATGGTGTGAACCCTCAACACTATCCTACACTAGCTAATGATGCACCAATGGTGTGAACACTCAACACTATCCTACACTAGCTAATGATGCACCAATGGTGTGAACACTCAACACTATCCTACACTAGCTAATGATGCACCAATGGTGTGAACACTCAACACTATCCTACACTAGCTAATGATGCACCAATGGTGTGAACCCTCAACACTATCCTACACTAGCTAATGATGCACCAATGGTGTGAACCCTCAACACTATCCTACACTAGCTAATGATGCACCAATGGTGTGAACCCTCAACACTATCCTACACTAGCTAATGATGCACCAATGGTGTGAACACTCAACACTATCCTACACTAGCTAATGATGCACCAATGGTGTGAACACTCAACACCATCCTACACTAGCTAATGATGCACCAATGGTGTGAACCCTCAACACTATCCTACACTAGCTAATGATGCACCAATGGTGTGAACACTCAACACTATCCTACACTAGCAAATGATGCACCAATGGTGTGAACACTCAACACTATCCTACACTAGCTAATGATGCACCAATGGTGTGAACACTCAACACTATCCTACACTAGCTAATGATGCACCAATGGTGTGAACACTCAACACCATCCTACACTAGCTAATGATGCACCAATGGTGTGAACCCTCAACACTATCCTACACTAGCTAATGATGCACCAATGGTGTGAACACTCAACACTATCCTACACTAG
>WLWD01002348.1_pt1 | contig 18870 bp, 17 predicted proteins | sample 6712731 | NCBI WGS metagenome assembly WLWD01 (sample SAMN12718690, study PRJNA576275) | sponge metagenome | isolation source: marine sponge | host: Mycale hentscheli | place: New Zealand: South Island, Marlborough, Capsize Point | collected 2014-11-01
TTACATCAGTGTTAGCTCTTTATGAATGCATAGTTACACCAGTGTTAGCTCTTTATGAATGCATAGTTACATCAGTGTTAGTTCTTTATGAATGCATAGTTACATCAGTGTTAGCTCTTTATGAATGCATAGTTACATCAGTGTTAGCTCTTTATGAATGCATAGTTGCATCAGTGTTAGCTCTTTATGAATACATAGTTACATCAGTGTTAGCTCTTTATGAATGCATAGTTACATCAGTGTTAGCTCTTTATGAATGCATAGTTGCATCAGTGTTAGTTCTTTATGAATGCATAGTTACATCAGTGTTAGTTCTTTATGAATGCATAGTTACATCAGTGTTGGCTCTTTATGAATGCATAGTTGCATCAGTGTTAGTTCTTTATGAATGCATAGTTACATCAGTGTTAGCTCTTTATGAATGCATAGTTACATCAGTGTTAGCTCTTTATGAATGCATAGTTACATCAGTGTTAGCTCTTTATGAATGCATAGTTACATCAGTGTTAGCTCTTTATGAATGCATAGTTACATCAGTATTAGCTCTTTATGAATGCATAGTTACATCAGTGTTAGCTCTTTATGAATGCATAGTTACATCAGTGTTAGTTCTTTATGAATGCATAGTTACATCAGTGTTAGCTCTTTATAAATGCATATAGTTACATCAGTGTTAGCTCTTTATGAATGCATAGTTACATCAGTGTTAGCTCTTTATAAATGCATAGTTACATCAGTGTTAGTTCTTTATGAATGCATAGTTACATCAGTGTTAGCTCTTTATGAATGCATAGTTACATCAGTGTTAGCTCTTTATGAATGCATAGTTGCATCAGTGTTAGCTCTTTATGAATGCATAGTTACATCAGTGTTAGCTCTTTATGAATGCATAGTTACATCAGTGTTAGCTCTTTATGAATGCATAGTTACATCAGTGTTAGCTCTTTATGAATGCATAGTTGCATCAGTGTTAGCTCTTTATGAATGCATAGTTACATCAGTGTTAGCTCTTTATGAATGCATAGTTACATCAGTGCTAGTTCTTTATGAATGCATAGTTACATCAGTGCTAGCTCTTTATGAATGCATAGTTACATCAGTGCTAGCTCTTTATGAATGCATAGTTATTATGAATGCATAGTTACATCAGTGTTAGCTCTTTATGAATGCATAGTTACATCAGTGTTAGTTCTTTATGAATGCATAGTTGCATCAGTGTTAGTTCTTTATGAATGCATAGTTGCATCAGTGTTAGTTCTTTATGAATGCATAGTTGCATCAGTGTTAGTTCTTTATGAATGCATAGTTGCATCAGTGTTAGCTCTTTATGAATGCATAGTTACATCAGTGTTAGCTCTTTATGAATGCATAGTTACATCAGTGTTAGCTCTTTATGAATGCATAGTTACATCAGTGTTAGCTCTTTATGAATGCATTGTTCACTATCCGATGGATTTTAAGCAACAATAGTAATTGTGATTGCTGCTTGCGGGCCTGCTTCAAGCAAATATATGTGACTTGATTACAACTGCATGGTGAAGATTTATGAGGGGACTTTGTTGAACTACATGAAGGGCCATGTTATGTCAGAGCTTGCACGATTATATATAATGTTAAGTTGTCCAAGTTCATTTGACATAGTCAAGCGAGGGTTGAAATCTGCCCATATTCCTTTCCAAAATGGAACCTATAGGCCTCATGCAGTCAGATGGGAAGAGGCCAGATGGCTGATGTCTGCTGATGTGGGATGCCAATTGCCTGCTGAAGCCACAGAGGAGAGGAAGATGATAAAAACAATTGGGGCCTTCCTCCTTGTCATATTTTCATACCAGTAGCCATCGACTCTTTGACAGCAATTGATCCAAGGTCAGTAGTCTCCCAGAAGGAGTAGGGGCACAGGATTATAGGAGAAACTAGAAAACCAAGATTGACAGAGTATTTGATCCAGCATCTATGGGTTGCAGTCCAGCAGAGAACTGTGCCGCAGTACAACTTGTTTTATTTTTTTTGTTTTTATTTGGAAACTGTGTGCTTTTCAGTTTTTGTTGGTGTTATTTATTTGGCCACCAAATAAAAGTGAACTATAATAATAATAATAATAACAATATTAACAATAATATCAACAGCAACAAAAAAACAAAGAACAAAACAAAAACAAAAAAACCTCAAAGGGTCATTTTGGTACTTGATCATTGACCAATAGAGATGTATTATATGAGAATTATTACTAAATAATAATAAAAAAGTATTATTGTAATAATGAAACATATTTAGTGAACTAGCTCTGCTGAATGTTGAACGGTTAGCTAGCTAATATTCCAGTGGAAATATCTAGACTAGCTTCATTAGACTTGTTTTTGTGTACTGTTTTCTTGAAAATGTTGTCTTTTTCTAAGAAATTGTTTTTTTCTTCATCATCCAATATATGTAGGTTCCTTTCCTCACTTGCCACTTAGTTGCCACATTAGACATCCACTCTCAAGTCATCATGTTCACTCAGCCATCCATGGACATCTTCTAAGACAAACTAAGCACACACACACACACACAATATTATTGTTGTATTTCTACAATCACATATATACACACCCACATTTCAATGGTTCATTTAGGGGGGAAGGGGAGAACCCCACCCATCCCATCCCCCACCCACACACACATACAGAAAAAAGAAAAAATCTCGACTTTCTTCTCAAAAAAATATTTTGACTTAATTTTGAATGAAACATGTACAGCTGGCACATTGACCATGGATCAATCAAATCTTGTACAGACCGAACCAAGTAAGCATGCATTAAAACATGAAGGATTCTGAAGGATTTTCATCAGTGCCTGACTAATTATAAGCATAGTTCAACCCTCCTATGTCTTACTCTCACAAGTGAACTATCCTAGTTTTGTAATTTGAACTTCAGAGTCACCATTCCCACAACCTCCTAGTAAAACATATTGCAATGTTCCTAGTGAGGGCTCATGCACTACCTAATCACATCACCCACCACCACCATAAGTAGCATTGGCCAGCAAATGCAACAAGCAAGCTACTCTCAGGTCTCACTCACTAACATATGATTACACTTGTAAGTGCCTCTCTATCGTGTGATGGAGAGGTGAATTTTTATTGCAGTGACTTATTTTTGTCTTATATCTAATTGAACACTTTCTATCTGATTAATACACATTTGCTTTGACTCCAACGTGAATCCGAATTTAATTAGTTCTAACCAAAATACTTTCCTGATCCACATCAAGAAGATAAAGGGTTGGCTACACCACAACAAATAGGCTAGACACTCACTATGCAAATGAGGCAGAATAAACCATCTTCTTCTTTATTATTATCATAACTTTCTCATGCTATTAGTATAAAGAAGAGTAAAGGAAAGCTTATGTGTAGTATACATCCAACTCATATGTATCTTATTGGGTTGTTATAAGCTATACAGTATAAGCTTGTTATAAGTTTTAGAAACAGTGCTGATATCATAGATTAGTATGAGTAATAGCACAGGTAACTGCACTATTGATCCCTAATAGCACAAGTTACCTGTGCTATCACTTGCTAGTAGTAGGCCAGCTTTTAAAAAAGTCATTTGCAATTGTAGTTACACTGTATCGTTTCCTCACTATCTCCTTATTTAAGGATTAGCTTCCACTGGAACTCAACATACAGCTCCTCCTAATCTTTGAAAAACACTGTCTAATGCAATGCTTGTGTCTAGCTTCACTTACTAGCTACTAGCTTAGTTACGACCATAGTACGTATTATAGACTCATCAACTGTAACTGTGACAGTGACTATTAGAGACAGAGACAATGACTATGAATACAAGTGATAACATTATGTAAGCAGACACACAGGAAATGATACTAAACCACAATGCCTGAATGTGTGTATATGTGCCAAATGTGTGTAGGGTCAATATTGAAATGGAGCCTACAACAATAGAAGATGCAGTCAGACAAGATGACAGTACTTGCATGAGTATCTGTTGTTCTGATGAAAATAAACCACAGGAAGAAGGTACTTTGTCTCTCTTTGTTAAGAAAGATAGATGGTTTCTTCCTTCATGGTATTTCAAATATTCTTGGATTACTCTGTGTACCTCTAAAAGGAAGATTTTCTGCTTTTACTGTAAGTTTGCTCATAATCATAAGCTGCTTTCCTTTTCAACGAGAGGGGAAGATGCTTTCACTGTATCAGGTTTTGACAATTATAAGAAGGCCCTTGAGAAATTTAAAATTCATGACTCCTCGGACTCCCATCAGGAGGCCAAGCTTAAGTGGAACTCCCTTAAAAATCCTTCCGTAAGGGAATGGCTTTGCGTGGGGGTGAGGAAGGTGAAGGGAATCTACCACAGTTATTATCCTGTTGGTCTGCTGAAAATGCAGACCTAAAGAGTTGGCTCAAGGAAAGAAAGTATCTATCCCATGACATAGTCAATGAGATGATTAGTTTAATGGGCCAAACTGTACTTCGAAAGGGTATAGCAAGCATTAAAGCCTATCAGTCTAACTGGTTTGCCATCATAGCAGATGAAGCGACTGATGTAAATTATCAGAAACAGTTGAATTTATCAGTAAGATATGTTACTAATGATTATAGCATCAATGAAAGCTCTTTAGGATTGTTTTGCTTGCCCGATACAACAGCTAAGACAATAACCATGGCCATGAAAGACATTCTTATCAGGTGTGGACAAGCATATGATGGTGCTAGTGCCATGCAGGGAAAAAGAAAGGGTGTAGCTACACTTATCAGAAATGAATGTTCAGCTGCACTTCCCGTTCACTGCTTAGCGTATTCATTGAATCTTTGCTTACAGATTGCAGCAAGACAAGTGCCCTTCATACGTGATGCCATTGATTTAGTAAGCGAGATAGTAAAACTAATCAAATATTCCCCCAAGCGTAAACAGCTCTTCTCTGAAAAGTTGCTTGGTAGTGATAGCCCAAACATCGGGGTCAAACCACTTTGTCCCACTCGTTGGACGTTGAGAATGGAAGCAATAAATACTATCCTGACACAGTATGAAGTGATAATGGATACTATGGAAGAAGTTCACAACACTACCCATGATGAGTATGGTTTGAAGGCATCAGGAATCCTTGCTTCACTTGAAAAATTTGAAACCCATTTTCAGTTTGAAACTGGGTCACCTTCTGTTTAGTGCAGCTGAGGAAACCTCAAGGGTATTACAGGGAAAGGATACTTCTATTCAGGAGGCAGTCTCAGCTGTAAATTTGACACATGCATTCTACCAGCGGCAGAGAGAATAAAATAATTTTGACCACTTTTATGGAGCCACAGTTGCATTGGGGAGCAAATTGAAACTAAGTGAGCCTAAACTTCCTAGGTACAGGAAGATTCCAGCAAGGTAGTGAAAGTCAACCCCATCAGTTTAGTTCCCCTAAATCTATGTTCCGACAACAATATGTATTTCAATCAGACCTTGATTTTAATCGACTTTCCAGACAGTTGGGAGTTTTGGTAGATGTCATTCACCAGGTATTTCCCTCAGTCAGAAAAGTCACCAAAGTACGTACAATATGTGATGCCATGAATGTTCAAGATACATATTGCGCTTGTATCTTACTATGCCTATTATATCTTCAACATCAGAAAGAGCTTTTCTACTTTGAGACGAGTATTACCATACATGAGATCATCAATGACGGAAAATCGTTTGAACAATTGCATGATTATGCACATCCACAAATGTATAACTGATACTTTAAATTTACATGAAATAGCAAAAGAGTTTATTCATGCCAAGGAAGAGAGACTAAAATATTTTGGAAACTTTCATACTCAGTAACTTAGTAATTATTGTTCACCATTATTGTGTTTTGAAAAATTTTCAGTCATTAATAATATATATATAGTGAGTGCGGTCAAATGGAGGGTGTGGCTAAATAGAACTTTTTTGCCCCCCCCCCAACTTCAGGTACCTTCCTCCCCCCCCCCCCCCCCCCCCCCCCAACTTGATCTTGTTCATTCTGCCTAGGTATAAAGCTATTGATCTTGCTTCTGGATGAAATATACTCACCATTGGATTAATTGAAACTTCAAAACAAGTGCTTCTTGCCGTATCCTCTATAACTCATTACTATTTAACCACAGTGGGCTGTGTCTAACCACAGGTTATGGCTGAGGCTAATGTGAGTGCTCTCCGAAGAAGGAGAGCACAGATATTATTGGCATTCATTTGTTAGCATTTATGCAGTATAATTGTCTGATTACTGGTGTGACTGCCTCCAATTTATATTCTCACTAAAGGGGACATCATCCCACACAGCTGTGCCACAAAACTTGCTCCTTCAACAACAGAAGTGTATTTACAGTGAAGATGAAAGATAGTGAGCTACAAATTGCAGCAACATCACAGGGCACAGGCTGTCTCATTGTTAGTCTCACAGAAGAGAGGCTACTCCATTATCAGACCACATTCCATACAGAAACACTTACAAACCACTTTTGAGGTTGCAAAAATACCCCATCATAACCCCAGCTCTTTCTTCACCAGAGCCCTCTCTCTATTATTTATGTCTTTATCCAATAAAGATAAAGCCAATCTTCAACTAAGCTTATTTTAGAAGGACAGTACAACTCAGTAAAGTTTGTACTCAAATTAATTTCTTGAACTATTTTTCTGTAACTTACTATTTGAGATACTCCAGCAGTAAAATGCTAAAAGAAAACACCTTAAACTTGTGCAGAGAAATAGGCCCTATATTTTGTTAAGTTGATGTACAGGCGAATTCTGCGGCGGCGCTGAACTGAAACAAGCTTTTAAGCGAAGAGAACGCTGAGGTTGACTATAACCCGAGCTGGAACCTTAATCTGGGGGTGGGGCTACTAGTATTGGACTGTCTTGCAGACTTTGGCAGCGAGTGGCACAGTCGGCCAAATTCAAAATAAAGTGCGGGTGACTAAAAGTTATTTTTTTGGTGGTATGGAAATAACCCTAAAAAGCTTATAAATCTACCATTGTCATTAACTATCTCTTCTCATTCTGTAAAAGGGCGTGGCAGTACTTTTAAAGTGCTAATAATAATTTCCACATAGAATTGAGTGAAAGAAAGCAACCAAAATCACTGCCACAAACCTGACATTGTACACTTCCAACAAGATAATGTCAGACAAGAGAGGTGATGGATCAATATACACTGCCAACAAGATACTGTCAGACAAGAGAGGTGATGGATCAATATACACTGCCAACAAGATACTGTCAGACAAGAGAGGTGATGGATCAATATACATTGCCAACATGACACTATCAGACAAGAGAGGTGACAGATCATTGTACATTACCAACTGGATACTGTCAGACAAGGTAGGGAGTGAAAATTTTGCTGGAGTAGTTAGTGCAGTAGACAGATATTCAAACAAGCCATACTTGCTAAACCTAGCTTTGAAAGGGTAGCTGACATTGGAATTTCTATTTGTGGTTGAGGAGGGCCATTCACAGTAATTAGCTGACGGTAATTAATTGCCGCAATAGTGTAGCAAAAGAAATCTGATATGGCCATGTTCCCTGACCCTTTGTACAAGTAGTGGTTCAATAAAGTACCGATAAGTGCCATACAATAATACAGGGCAGCAGTTGGTAAAGGGTCTGGCTACACCAGACTACCAGTGACAATACTGGTAACTAATATCAAACTATTTGACAATCACATACTGTACTATGTTTTTGTTATTATATAACACTGTGTTAAGCATTTTTTAATGAAAATATATTTAAAAGTAACAGTAGAGATAAATTAACATTGTGTAAATTTGAAATATGGGATGTTGTACAAAAAATGTAAAGTGCAATACAATGAGTGTTTTGAAATGTATGTCCATGTGGCTTTGTCAGATTTCATTCCACAATTCTATTACACAAACAATACGATAATTCAAATACTACAATAATAACAATATACTTACTGGAGCTGTTGCTGTATTTTATCTGCCACATAATTACATTCTCCTGTTCGGAACAGTACAGTAACAAACTCCTTGAGAGCTGAGGGTCTCGATGAAAAAACTTCACGAACGTTATCCAAAAGAGTCCTTGCTCTGTCTTTGTCAGTCAGGTCTTTGCGCTCACGAAGTTCGTCATAGGTATCTTGTGATACGAGTTCATTGCTGCAGCAGTAATCAGCTACTGTCATAACACAAGGCGTCACTGAGTGGACCAAGTCAGGATACACTTTCTGAAATAACGTCAAGCAATTTTTACCTAGAAAAAAAAAAAAGCAAGGTAATAATAACCAGCTGCACTGCACAATAAATGATAATTAAATACTCAATTTACTTGTGGCAACCTCCAGCCCAGGGTATTGCTTCTCGTACTTCTGAAAAAAGAAATAGAAGTAACTATCACACGAAATTAAACTACAGTAGTATTTCTACATACCTGTCCATACCAAATGAGGTGTCTATTGTTAAGTACCACTGCTTGTGGATTGTCTGGATTGAAGAGACATGTCATAACCTCAGGAGTAATATCTGCTCCATCAACGACCCCGAGATGATTCCCTCCTTCATGTGAACGACAGTCAAAAGCAAACTGGTAGTCCATGGAGCTGTTGTAGTTCATTCTGGAACTAGCCTTCTTTAGAGTGTCCTCTATTTCTTGTTTTAGAGCAGTACACTCATGATGAATGAAGTCTTGGAATGTACGATCACACGAAACTACGACGTCAAAATATTTACATCGAGATATAAATGTTACTCGAATTTTTTTCATTCCGTACAAAAAGTGCACCATGTTTTTCTTGACACCTTCTCTAATGAAAGTGAAGGACTTGTTGGATATAAGAGAAGTCATTGCTGCAGGAAAGAGTCCCATAGGAGTAAACCCACTACTGAAGTATATCAAGAGAGGCTCCACCAAACATGAGCTACAGGATTCTTTGTGGAATTGTTCAAGTTCCTTTGCACTAGTGTTTTCTAACACGCAAGGCATGATGTATTCTTTCTCTTCTTCTAACACTGAGTTAGTATCAGAAGATTTGACTGACACAATCTCAGCTATCAAGTGAAGGTATGCAAGCAAAGCTACCAGTTGCTCTGGTGGAATCAGATCTCCAGAAATGTCAGCCGTAGCTTTCATCAAAACTTTCATGGTGAATCGACCGGTCTTCCTGAATCTCTCAGATTTGGCCTGACCTACTCTATCAAAGCACATGGCTTTAAGAATGACACCAGTGATACTGTCATACACTACCTGGATGTCTATGATGACCAGGTCCTCCAAACCAGGCACACTGGGGAAGTACATCAGAACACCGGCATGGTGGTGAAGAAACCACAGAGCTGCTCTGGTCTCGTAGGGTGTCATATTGAAGGCACGGGACAAGGCCAAGCAGGTCTCCAGGCTGGCTGTCCTCACTTCTCTCATGCGAAGACACAAGCTGAACAGAAGCCACACAGCTGGAATTTTCAGCTTTTTAAAGTGATTCTCCATGGCATTCTCCAGTAGCTGATGCAAGTGATGAATTTCTTCTACTCCGCCTCCCATGTTGTCCAAAGAAACAACAAGCTTGTCTTTGGAGCAGAACTGAACTATGCCTTTTTTGTAGGAGTCAGTGTCTCGAATCACTTTTTGAAGCTGTGAGTCGACTGTAGCGATGACTTCCTCAGAAACCTTGTCTTTGTGAGTGCCCACTATATACACTACTGACTTCGAGGACTCCAGTATCTCACCAATGGCTGAGTTGTCTGTTCCAGGTAGAGGTTGAAGGTGGGTGGAGGAACTGAAACAAGATATACTGGCCAGAGTGCGCAAAAGCATCTCTTGCAGAGTAAACTCTGATTTCTCTGGTGCAGTTGTCTCTCCTGAAGCTCTCTGATAAAAGACACGATACTCCTCATCTAGTTGGAACTTGTAGCTAAAGAACAGCAAGTAGAGGCCAGGTCCTATGGTGAGTGCTGGTAGCATGTCCATCAGCTCAGGCTGACCTCCGGTGTCCTCCATTCTCAAAAAAGCTGTAAAAGAGTGCTTCACATTTTCTGCAAAGTGTGGTTGTTTGGACACTGTCTCGAATATGGCAGCTATTTCAGAATAATCTGGTGATCTGATTCTTTGTTTGGTCAATAATTTTAGTTTTGCCAGCATTTTATGAATTAAGTTAGGCTGTGGCTTTTGAACATGGCGTGATTGATTGGTGTTTTTAATGTGTTGTTTTTTAACCTGATCAGACTGCCCTGTATTGCTTGCTTGACTGACCTCTGCCCTGGTGTCACTACCTCCATGGGAATCAGCAGTAGCTTCAGAAGTGGATTCAGCCACCAAACTATCTTTGAGAGTGTGAAAGAGTAGAGATGCTTCCTCAATGAGATTCTTTACAATGGTCCAGTTTGTGGTTCTTTCTGCTGTAGTTGGATCAGACTTGCCTTGGACAAACATATTGGAGCAACACTGTACTGCGCCCGTGCTGCCATGAATCTGCTCCTCTTCTTTAGCTGACAGAAGATCTATGATCTCTTTCTTTATTCTCCTGAGAGTTGTACTCTTGCCTTGTCTTGGAGGACCAAGGGACATAAACTTTAAAGACAGAAGCTCCAGCACTTCCTTGGAAACAATGTAGTGTTTATATGCATCTTCATACTTGAAAGCTATTGAACATAAAATAAATTAAGCATTACAGCTAAAGTGTTGCAAATAAAGCAATAATTACAGTTATTGCAGCCTCATTGGTTATACTGTACAAGTAACCCACACAGTACATCAGTATATAGAAGGCTCCTGCAATACAGAGTGTTGGCAGCTGGTTTTATAGCCTGGAGCTAAAGCCAGTAGAAGCAGCTGCCAGTAGAAGCAGCTGCCAGTAGAAGCAGCTGCACTCTAGCACTTGCAATTTTAGCAAAGACAATCAATTACCTTACTTATTATAATATCATAATAATTATAATAAATATTTAGTTTTAACATAATTAACACAATATTAAATAATAATATTCTAGTTATTATTATAGTACAAGTTTTTAATACCTAACTTTAGTTTCCCATATAATCTATCAATGGGACATTCCAAAGAGAAGCCAATTTCACTGAAGGCAAGATGGCTTTCTAGAGATGCTGCTATTTACTTACACTAACCTGACAGAGTTCCTTTATATACTCCATCGCTAATAGCAACCAGCAACTGTCCAGTAGACAAGACTGCAGTAGCTATATATCCACCATTATCCTTCTGTTCTGGTCTATCTCCCTCACTAGTAGTCTCAATCCACTCCTCTGTCTTGTTGGAGTAACTTCTAATGGTAGAAGAGTCATCGATGCCGATTAGATTCGATACATAGGAGACGATGGCGAAGATGGCAGCAAGTGTGGTTACTGTCCTCCATATTGTTTGTCTTCTTGTGCTGCCATTACTAGCAGATGCTGTGAGGGACTCTAGACTGCATATAAATAGAATCTTCTCCTTGCGCCATCCTCCTGTGAAGTAGAAGTTGCCTTCATGGAATGTTGATCGCATGTTCCAGCATGAAGAAGGAAGTGAGTCTGCAGTCGTCCAATGGTCGTTGAGTAGAACTTCCACTACGTCCAAGATCTCGTAATGTGAGTCAATCCCACCAGCCACGACCAGGACCTCTGGTGACCCTCCACTAACTGATGATGTCCAGTAGCGACGAGAAGGCATGGCACGTAGCGATGGCTTCCAGTTTCGACCAGTAGTACTAGTCAACAGAGAGTTAGTGGGTTCATAAGGGTAGGGATGACGTCCACCAACCAATACAAACTTAGACTGGTAGGTAGTTAGGGACGAGTAGAGATATGGTGCATCAGTAGTAGTCCATGAGTGAAGGTCAGTAGAGATGTGAAGTGTGCGCCAATCACTCTCCATAATTATGACTTTATTCTTTAGTACTGCACATTGTACAGGAGAGACATTCTTACTCCATGTATGGCAGTGCTCCCAGTGAAGTGAGACTGGAGGATGGAGATCTCTCTAAATACAAATAAACAAATAAATATATAATTAAATTGATATACAAGCAAACAAACAAACAGCACTAAGTGCTATTTAAACGAGACTTTAACATGCAAACGCACAAACAAACTTATGTAAGACTACACTTAAAACAAACACACAAACAAATGTATTCCTATATCAGCAGTGAATACACTTTCTAAACATTATGCACAACTATAAATAAATAAATAAAAATACATATAAAAAGCTAATTAACAACAATACTGTAATTGAAACCATGTAAACAAACACACAAACATACAATTTTACTCATTATAAATTTACAGAAATGTAAACACATAACAGCAACTCTATAACATGCTAACACACAAACATACAATTTTTCACACAATGATTAAATACAATACAATAATATTTTAATAAATGAAATAGTAAAAAAATTCAAAGAAATTGACAAATAAACAAACACACAAACACATAATAAGAGAATGAGCTGTTTCTTCCTGCGCTAAAATAATGTACAGTAGGCACCAGAAAAAATACGTTCTCAATTCTGTTCTGTGTAACGATTTTTTTTTGCACAGAAAGGAACTATAGTAGAAAAAACAAAAACAAAACAAAACGATATGGTAGTTGATAAAATATAGTTTTTCGGTTCGACTATGTTAATGTTTTAATATTCACTGTTTACCAAATGCATCACTTCTAGGAATGTAAAAATGATGCTATTTTAAATGTTGGGGCCATCATTGGCTTAGATATTTTCACTACTAGAGACCCTACTGTAGCTGGTAGAAAGACTAAGAAGTAGGGACCTGTCAGAGCTGGTAGAAAGACTAAGAAGTAGGGACCTGTCAGAGCAGCAAGTTCAGCAAAAATCCAGTCAGTCTGCTTAATCGAAGCAAGTCAGTTTTTTTTCATTGTGCAAGCTGTTTAGCATGACCCCTATAGCATTTACAGGGTAGTACAAGGCCTTAGCTTGCTGATATAGCTGAGGAAGAGTTTCTAGCTTTTAGCAGTAAATCAATAGAAACGAAAACGTGACTGCTAAAATCTTTCATGTAATGGTACCGACTGTTTAATCAAAGCGCAATGAAAAAAATTGTAAAAAAAAGTCTAGACACCTGCTATTGTCTATAAAAATGCTAAGACATGAACATATACATTAAAAATGACAAAAAACATAATCTTCCTATAAAAGTGCACAAACATACAAATATGTGACCGTCTACGGGAAAACCGGGCACAACGCGGCGTGCGTAAATATCGAGAAAAGATCGATCAATTTCTTAAAAATGTATTGTTTTAAGCCGACGGAGGGAACGGTTAGGTCTATTATAGCGGGAACGACTTAAGCTACGACGATAAAACTTGGAGAGCTCAATATCTGGACGCCGACAACTCTGTAAGTGCAAAAAAAATTTTTCGAAGGGTGCCGCGTTGTGCCTGGTTTTCCTGTAGACGGTCACATATATCCCAAATACAGAATTCAATACACATTGTAAGAAACTGTAAATAAAACAATAACAAGCACAACAAAAACAACAACAAAAAAATCAGAAAAATAACATCACAACAAATATACGTTGTGCTTATGTGTTATAAACACACAACTTACTGTATTTCTGGAACAAACTAGACTTCAAACAGAACAAACTAGACTTCAAATGACTAGAGTAAAGTAGTTACAAACTATAGCAAAAAATAGAGGGATAGTCTTGTCTAACTATCCTCAAAAACACACTAGCAACTAAAAAAAAGAGAGGGAAAGTCAAGTCTGAGCATGCTCATAAAAGAACCTGGTGTTGTTTCAAGAGCATGCTCAGGAACATGACTTTTACCCTCTCTTTTTTCCAGTTGCCAGTGCATTTGTTGTGAGCATGCTCAGACATTAGTTTCCCTCTCTTTTCCAGTAATTAGTATTTTTATGAGCGTGCTCAGACATAAATTTCACTCTATTTTTCCAGTTAGTTGCTGATGACCTTTATCAAATGCTCAGACTTTAATTTCTCTCTTTCTTTTGAGTTGTTGGAAAAATTATGCTTGCAATCATGCTAAGCATTTGGCATGTGTGTAGGTAGCAGTGTTTTCCCTTCTTTCAACCCTTTTGTAAAAGTTAGCTATACAAACAGTGGGCTAGTGAAAAAGACTGGATCTAATAAACAAACACTTGATCTAGTAATCAGCTAGGGGTTAGCTATGTGCTCACCTCATCCTCAGTAGGAACTTGCGGCTGGCTTTCCGCCATAACTGGCTTACAGACTGGATCCTACTGTTTTCCAAAATTGGGCGTTCCAACATTCTCTGTTTATCTCTGACCCACCACACCCAAAATGCTGACTATAAAGTAGATTCATAAGATATTGCGTTATTGGAAGAATCACGCGAATAGAATTAATATAACGACCTTCTTTGAGGCTGACCTTCAACTTTGACCTCAATCGCTATGGCTTGGTCGGCCGCGCGAGACTAACCAGCTCTCACTGCTGAAGTAATGGCGTGGTAAGTGTTCTCCAGTGTGTGTTGGTAGTAGAGAAGTATTAGTTCCAATGGGTCTATATGGCTAGATGATAATGCATGCATCACTTAATACTGGAGTTCTGACACTAGGCTAGCTCGTTGCAATAACCTGACAAAAGTGTGTATGTTTGTGTGTTAAATATACATGTACAGTGGAACATCAATTATCTGGACATCAATTATTCCAATCATCCATTAACCGGAACAGAATAAAGACTGCACGCACATTCAAAATTGCAAGCGGCTGAAAAAGGGAGGAGCTAAAGCTACTGTACTAAGCTAGGTAAGAACTTACTCGGGACGAAGATTTAAGACTTTTCATTGTGCTACTTTTTTTTAATTTTGGGTTAATTGTTGAGAAAATGCGAAGCTTTCAACTTCGCATAGGTACCAGCTTTTATGGGCAACGCCCCCTAGCGTCCTTTCGTAATCACGTGAGAAAATAATTTCTTGCAGCCAGTGGTGTATTTTGCTTTATGCTCAGGGAAGTTAACGGAGTTGAAAGAAGTGAAGATGTATATATCAATGAGTATTTCTGGCTAGTTTAGCTTCTCTTATGAAGACAGTGTTTCCATGTACCATTTTCATTGGTCCAGCTATTTTGATGCCTCATTAAAATAACAAACAGATTGCTTGTTCTTTTGGAAGGAGATTATATTGTAATAGCTAGGTAGTGTTAATAGCGCTGAGGGTTCGCACCTTTGGTGCTTCATTGATTCAGTTTTAGTTTGTGTTGTTTGCGTGTGAGTAGAAAAAAGAGTGTTTGTGTGTGCGTGTGAGTAGAAAAAGTGTGTGTGTGCGTGTGAGTAGAAAAAGAGTGTTAGTGTGTTCGTGCGTGTGAGTAGAAAAAAGAGTGTGTTTGTGTGTGCGTGTGAGTAGAAAAAGTGTGTGTGTGCATGTGAGTAGAAAAAGAGTGTTAGAGTGTTTGTGCGTGTGAGTTGAAAAAAGAGTGTGTTTGTGTGTGCGTGTGAGTAGAAAAAACTGTGTTTGTGTGTGCGTGTGAGTAGAAAAAAGAGTGTGTTAGTGTGTTGGTGTGCGTAGAAAAAGAGTGTGTTTGTGTGTGCGTGTGAGTAGAAAAAGAATGTGTTTGTGTGTGCATGTGAGTAGAAAAAAGAGTGTGTTTGTGTGTGCGTGTGAGTAGAAAAATGTGGTTTGTGTGTGCGTGTTCAGTAGAAAAAGAATGTGTGTTGTGTGTGCATTCGAGTAGAAAAAGAGTGTGTTTGTGTGTGCGTGTGAGTTTTAGAAAAAAAGTAATGTGTTTTGTGTGTGCATGTGAGTATAAAAAAAGCGTGTGTTTGTGTGTGGGGTGTGAGTAAGAAAAAGTGGGGTTGTGTGTGCGTGTGTAGTGAAAAAAGAATGTGTTTGTGTGTGCATGCGAGTAGAAAAAAGACTGTGTTTGTGTGTGCGTGTGAGTAGAAAAAAGAATGTGTTTGTGTGTGCGTGTGAGTAGAAAAAAGAGTGTGTTTGTGTGTGCGTGTGAGTAGAAAAGTGTGTTTGTGTGTGCGTGTGAGTAGAAAAAAGAATGTGTTTGTGTGTGCATGCGAGTAGAAAAAAGAGTGTGTTTGTGTGTGCGTGTGAGTAGAAAAAGTGTGTTTGTGTATGCGTGTGAGTAGAAAAAGAGTGTTTGTGTGTGCGTGTGAGTAGTAAAAGTGTGTTTGTGTGTGCGTGTGAGTATAAAAGAGTATGTTTGTGTGTGCGTGTGAGTAGAAAAAAGAATGTGTTTGTGTGTGCATGCGAGTAGAAAAAAGACTGTGTTTGTGTGTGCGTGTGAGTAGAAAAAAGAATGTGTTTGTGTGTGCGTGTGAGTAGAAAAAAGAGTGTGTTTGTGTGTGCGTGTGAGTAGAAAAGTGTGTTTGTGTGTGCGTGTGAGTAGAAAAAAGAATGTGTTTGTGTGTGCATGCGAGTAGAAAAAGAGTGTGTTTGTGTGTGCGTGTGAGTAGAAAAAGTGTGTTTGTGTATGCGTGTGAGTATAAAAAGAGTGTTTGGTGTGCCGTTGAGGTAGTAAAAGTGTTTTGGGTGTTCGTGGGTGAGTATAAAAGAGTAATGGTTGTGTGGTGCCGTGTGAGTAGAAAAAAGACTGTGTTTGTGTGTGCGTGTGAGTAGAAAAAAGAATGTGTTTGTGTGTGCATGTGAGTAGAAAAAAGATTGTGTTTGTGTGTGCGTGCGAGTAGAAAAAGTGTGTTTGTGTGTGCGTGTGAGTAGAAAAAGAATGTGTTTGTGTGTGCATGCGAGTAGAAAAAAGAGTGTGTTTGTGTGTGCGTGTGAGTAGAAAAAAGAATGTGTTTGTGTGTGCATGTGAGTAGAAAAAAGAGTGTGTTTGTGTGTGGGTGTGAGTAGAAAAAGGGTGTTTGTGTGTGCGTGTGAGTAGAAAAAGTGTGTTTGTGTGTGCGTGTGAGTAGAAAAAGAGTGTTTGTGTGTGCGTGTGAGTAGAAAAAGTGTGTCTGTGAGTGCGTGTGAGTAGAAAAACAGTGTTTGTGTGTGCGTGTGAGTAGAAATAGTGTTTGTGTGTGCGTGTGATTAGTAAAAGTGTGTTTGTGTGTGCGTGTGAGTATAAAAGAGTATGTTTGTGTGTGCGTGTGAGAAGAAAAAGAGTTTGTGTGTGCGTGTGAGTAGAAAAAGTGTGTTTGGTGTGCGGGTGAGTTTAATATAAAAGAGTAATGTTTGTGTGTGCGTGTGGAGTAGAAAAAGAGTTGTTAGTTTTGGTGTGTCGTAGAAAAGATGGGTGTTTGGTGTGTGCGTGTGAGTAGAAAAAAGAATGTGTTGTGTTGTGCATGGTGATTAGAAAAAGATTGTGTTTGTGTTTGCGTGCGGTAGAAAAAGTGTGTTTTTTGTTGTGTGCGTGTGGATTAAAAAGAATGTGTTGTGTGTGCATGCGAGTAGAAAAAGAGTGGTGTTTTGTTGTTCCGTGTGAGTATAAAAAGACTGTTGTTTTTGTGTGTGTGTAGTAGAAAAAGAGTGTGTTTGTGTGTGAGTGTGAGTATAAAAAAGAGGGTGTTAGGTGTTCGTGCGTGTGAGTTATAACAAGAGAGTGGTGTTTGTGTGTTCGTGTGAGTAAAAAAGATTGTGTTAGTTGTTGCGTTTGAGTATACAAAGAGTGTGTTTGGGTGTGTGCTGTGAGTAGAAAAAAGAGTTGGTTGTGTGTGCGTATGAGTAGACAAAGAGTGTGTTTGTATGTGTGAGTAGAAAAAAGAGTAGAAAAAAGAGTGTGTTTGTGTGTGCGTGTGAGTAGAGAAAAGAGTGTGTTAGAGTGTGTTTGTGTGTGCGTGTATTTGTGAGCAGAAGAAAGAGTGTGTTTGTGTTTGTGTGTGCATGTAAAAGAGTGTGTTTGTGTGTGTGTGAATAGAAAAAAGAGTGTATGTGTGAGTAGAAAAAGAGTGTGTTTGTGTGTGCATGTGAGTAGAAAAGAGTGTTTTTGTGGTGTGCTTTTGGAGATAAAAAGTATGTTTGTGTGTGCGTTGTGAGTAGAAAATAGTGTGTTTGTGTGTGCGTGTGAGTAAAAAGAGTGTGTTGTGTGTGCGTGTGAGTATAAATAGTGTGTTTGTGTGTGCGTGTGAGTAGAAAAAAGAGTGTTTTACGTGTACGTGTGGTGTTAGTAGAACAAGAGTGGTTGTGCGTTAGAGTAGAAAAGTGTGTTTTGTGTGTGCGTGTGAGTATAAAAAGTGTGTTTGTGGTGTAATGCGTGGTAGAAAAGGTGTGTTTGTGTGTTCGTGTGAGTAAAAGAGTAGTTTGTGTGTGCGGTGTGAGAGAAAAATAGTGTTTGTGTGTGCATGTGAAGTAGAAAAGAGTGTGTTTGTTTGTCACGTGTAGTCTAAAGAGTATGTTTGTGTGTGCGTGTGAGTAGAAAAGAGTGTGTTTGTGTGTGCGTGTGAGTAAAAAGAGTGTGTTTGTGTGTGCGTGTGAGTATAAAAGAGTGTGTTTGTGTGTGCATGTGAGTAGAAAAAAGTGTGTTTGTGTGTATGCGTGCGTAGAAAAAGAGTGTGTTTGTGTGTGTGTGTGAGTAGAAAAAAGAGTGTGATAGATGAGTGTGGCACGTATTCCAGATGAGTGTGACTAGTTATTATGAACTAGCAAGTAACGTATTGCAAAATGCAGTAGCAATAGTTATTTATATTCATGTTATCATTCTCTGCAGGTATTAATTTCATTTTTATTCATTGTTTATACATGTTGTTGTTGCCACCTTCTCTTCCCCCAGGCTAGTCGGTGGTGTCAGAACACGATGGTTTTACTGGACAAGAAATACCAGCAGTGTGTTGACATCCTTACTTCCGGGGAGGTGTTGACTCTGGTGAGGACTACATGGCCACACATGAGGACCAGCAGGAAGCCAGGATGGAGCAGGTGAGAGGGGAGGAGCTGAGCTCTCTGTGGGGTGGTGTATGAAGGTTCTATTTACCTAACTTGAAGTTTGTA
>WLWD01005060.1_pt1 | contig 18864 bp, 10 predicted proteins | sample 6712731 | NCBI WGS metagenome assembly WLWD01 (sample SAMN12718690, study PRJNA576275) | sponge metagenome | isolation source: marine sponge | host: Mycale hentscheli | place: New Zealand: South Island, Marlborough, Capsize Point | collected 2014-11-01
AGTAGAACATATATATATATATTATATATATATATATAATTATATATATATATATAATATATATTATATATATATTATATTATATAAATATATATATTATATATATATAATATTACTTCATGCTAGATATCTCCATATGATACATGAGGTGAGGTCACAAGCTCACCCCCCACCATCCTCTAGTATTTATAGCAACCTAGCTTACCAGTTCCCTCCTGGTTTTACAGCTACCTCAGTGAAGCCAAACCAACCAGGTTAGAGCAGCTGATATAATATCAGCTGGGACAGAGTTACCAACCCTAGTAGAAACTACTGCAGTGAAGATATCTAGCTTAGAATAAACCACCTGTTACACTCATCAGAATGGTATAGCAAGATATTTCATTCTGACCTTTATTAGCCTAGCCTGCTCGAACTCTGACTCGTGTATTAAATACTATTATAATACTTATTACATGAGTCAGAGTATGATATTTCACCAACAGGTTAATTTATTTTCACAGCCAGAGGCAAGTGAAAAATAAAGCCTGAGAGTGAAACAGCTAGCCCATATCACTCTGAATAGTGTAATAAATGGTTTATTCTACTCTAGGTATCTTCATTGCTTGTGGCACATAATGGTTGAACATTTTGTGATAAGTAGCCAGCAGCTAAACGGTTGGGGAAGTTCCACCCAGAGTGCCAGCCAGCTTTAAAATCACAGAGTGAGAAGAAAAATCAATAGTTGTTCAGGTTACACAGACAAGAATGAGGTAGAACAAGTTACACAGAAATTGTAAAAAAAATAATAATAAGAGAAACTAGATAAAAATTTGAACTGCTGTTCCTAATTCATCCATTTATTCAAAATTATCATTATTGATTTTTTTCATGATTTTATTCGATGGTTCATAAGAAGCATCTGTTGCTACTCCTCCACAGTTGTTGTTGCATCGACTCATAAGCACATAGCCATCCATTCACCAATAGGTAGACCAAGAGTTCTTTACTATGAAGTAACTGATCTCTTCCTCAGAGCCATAGCCCACTGCCAAAACTTGATGGTCAAGATCATCCTCACCAGATCCTGTATATATTCAAAATATTCAAAATCTAATCACAAAAATCTTATTGTATTAGAATAGTTTAACTTGGGTGGTTGATTCTCAATGGTGGTTGATAAGTGATGCATTTAACTACTGTTGTAGTTTTTAAAGCAATGGCATAGCACTTTTAGCTGTTTACTCCTTTTAGCCCAGAGGTAAGAGTGATCATTTTCACACATACATAAATACAGAACCTCCATTATGATCAGTAGACCATGGTAAGTGTTAATTAGTTGGGAAATAATCGTGAATGAGTGACAAGCATGATGTGACAATGTTTATGAGACTATTCAATTATGCAGCAGTAACTATAACAATAATAATAATAACAATAGCAAATTGTCTCATTTCTAATAGTCACTATATTATGTTTAATTAAAACACCCCCATTTCACTTATTAATAATTATAATACATAATCATAATCATTATCATTATTATTAACAAAACAGTGCATCCAACTTATTTGAAAGTGTGGATCATAAAAATTAGGCCTCTACTATCACATTGAGCTTAGGTATACACCTTTGTTTACTTTTCCAAACTCTTTCCATAAAAAACAAGCCGGTTTATACAACCAAAGTATGAGAACCACGCTATCCCCATTCACTTTCAATACATTGAACGCCATTTTTTGTGACGTAAAAATTTCTCCTGCGCTCGTCCTAAATCATACCTGTACTGTAGCTCTACCCTATACGTGATTGTGTATCTTCAGTCAGAATAATACGATAGCTATAGCCTGTTGAACTAAACTAAATAATACATAAAGCAAACAAACAAATTCTATGAAGAATCATATACCTGTGAAAACTTCTCTGCTCTTCTTCTCTGGCACTTCCATACTGGCGAGAATGAGCCTCTTTGAACTTGTCAAACTCTGTGTTATCTTGTGTGACTGATGTCTTGTGTGGATGCCATGACCATATTTGTTTTATTCTATCAAAGTTTTACTCTGCCATTCTAGCTTAAATACATGACTTAACAAATAATTTCTGTTGTAAGCTTGATAGATAGTTACCGAAAGGTAAGGGTTTCCAAGCGAACTATTCCACTGTGGTGGTTTGTGGTGGTTTGTGGTGTGGTTGGCCGTGGTCTTCCTGCTCATTGTAGCGGTGGAGATCTAGGGGCCCCTTTTCGGTTTCAGACGAAGCCCCCCTTTTCCGCTCAAAGCTTACCTCTAAATTACAACCCCGATAATGTTCATTTTAAGTGCCGTCATCGGGTTGTGAGGAGTTGTAGTTAGACAATAGAAATATCCTTACCTATTGAAAAGAAAATTAACTTCTATTTTCAAAGGATTGCAAAGTTAGTATTTCCACTGGCCGACTTTCCTGTATTCACCCCTAGCAACAATACCAAAAATAACGAACAGACTGCGACTGATCATTGTTAAACTCGTCAGCTTACTTTTGTGCTATTTTCATAAAGAGAGGTTTAGTAGTAAACGTTGAAGTCACCTTAGTGCGAATTGTCAAGAAAGAGGTGCAGAATTAAAGAAGATCAAATCTTTTTGTCCGAGTGTGTGCTTGAAAAAACAACAACAGAGATAATCATCATTAGTCTTCCTTGTAGGGATCTGTCAGTAATGAATACTTAATGATGGCAATCCAATACTCTTACCACAGTATATGATTGACACATTTGAATATACCACAACAACAAGGATAATCACAAGGATAATCACAATTATTGTTGTTGCTAATTATTATTATTATTTATTATTATTATTATTATTATTATTATTATTATTATTATTATTATTATTATTATTATTATTATTATTATTATTATTATTATTATTATTATTTTTACTATTATTATTATTATTATTATTATTATTATTATTATTACTATTATTATTATTATTATTATTATTATTATTATTATTATTATTACTATTATTATTATTATTATATTATTAGCTATTACAAACATAACACACTACTTATGGATTCTATTTTTTTATTTACTTATTTTTTTAAATTTATTTATATATTTCAATTTTTACTGCTTGAATATACACCATGTAGCAGTCCTTATTCTTAGTGGCTCCAATATCTATTATTTTTTAAACTATTAATTCATACCCACAAAAAATAGTAGTCTCATTTTATAGAGTGAGGAGGATTAGCTATTGTGCCATATTACCACACCTAGCCACTGCATATTAGGAGGAACAATAGTAAAGTTGCAAGTGAAAGAGTCCTGCCAAAATGGCCTCAACATGACACATGCTGATTGTGGTGCTTCCCAGAATTCCAGTGGTGTGTTTCACAGACCATTAATATATCCGTAGGACATGTCCGTTGGTTAGAGGGATGATGCTTTTACAACCTTTTAGTAACTTTTTTCCACATGAGAAAATAATATAAAATAATAGGCAGTGGGTAATGTGATTTATATAGTATGAAAAGTTTAACTGTTAAGTACATTGGTTTTGATGCCTGGATGATGCATTGTGCATTAGTAGTAGCCAGTATAGTAGTCATAGAATTCCCTTTTTGTGTGTTGTGCAGAATTATGAGCAAAATGGCGGATGCCATCATATAATTAACCAAAAGAAAAACTCGTTTTGCCACATTCTCTTTGAGTTCCAACCTCTAGAAATGTCACTTGATATGGAGATGCATTTACTGGGTTGTTATTTGGTCCTTCTACAATTATGAAATTTTAATATATAACACAAAATTTCCTGTTTCTTGATGATCTATATATTCGACATTCCTTGTCGTGCGTAGTGCAGCCATCAGGGAAACTAATGTGGCCACAGTACTGGCACGGTTTATTTTGCTGTTGGCAATGATGCAAGAGATGGTCGTCAAGATCTTTCCTAAATACAGTAATTTCGATGCCCAGGCTAGTTTTACAACCGTTAGGGCAAGGAACTTTGACAAAACCACACTCCCGAAGATGCACTTCAAGTCCTCTCAGCTCTCCGATCCACTCACACCCAATCCTATAATTAGAGCACAGGATAAAATGAGATTCTATCTCACTTTTTACTCCTTTGTCCAGAATGTTCAGCACTCCGTGCATGCTCTTTTTGGTTGCTCTGCAGTGGGGGCACTGATCTGAGTTCTGCTGCTTGAACCAGCTGTGGAGGCATGAGTCACAGAACAGTTTTCCGCAGCACGCCATCAGTTGTGGATCTCTCAGCACTTTGGCACAGATAGAGCACATGAGCCTATCTGGTGCCGTGTCGAGAAAATACTCATCATATCCTCCATATTCCTGAAACTCAGGTTCTACTGAAGCTTTCCAGAATGCCATGACGACAGAGAGATTGACTTCTTTATGGACACATTATCATAATCCTCAAGTAGTATATTCTGGCAGAAAACATTAAGTAACACAATGTAATAAAGTTATTGCTATAATCAATACACACATATGTTCCTTGTGTCAGTTATGTCCACCTATTATCACTAGTACAATAGTTAGAGGAAGTGAGTGTAGGTAGTAAGAAATAACCTTGTGTAGTTGTTACTTAAAATAAATTCTGATCATTCTTTGTAAGAATTGTGGCCTCATATATCCTAGACATTATAGAACATTTCTTAGTAGCTAAACATGCCAATTTTAAGTGGTTTGTATAATTACAACTACCATATTATCGATCATATTATTATCTTCTCTTTATTTCTTGTCTTTATCCCTGTCACTTTTGTGCACATGCACACAAATACACTCACATTACAACAAGCAAAAAATATAATACAGTGAAATAAAGCATGCCAAAAATTGCACACAACATTGTAAGAGTATATAAGAAAGAAAAAAAAAACCAGGCAGCTAACAAGTGATATTTTCATATAATTGTCTGTTTGTGGACTACTACTCTACTAAACTATATCTACTACTATTAAGTTAATATTAAATTTATTTATCAATAAGAGACATGTTGAATGAACTGAATTGTCAGCATTTTTGTCATTCAAATTTGAAATACTCTCATTGTGATATTGGTCAACAACGTATGAATAATTTTGAATACTATATAATTATACACATTTGGAAAATAATACACAGTTGTAAAAAGTAAAACAATTGTATTTATAGTTAGCTAGTCATACCTATGGTTTACTCATTTTAAAAGACATTGAAATAATTGTGCACCTATGTGATAAGGGTAACAAACCTAAATGTGCTAGGATAGAATTTTAAAATGTAATAAATATAGCATGCACTGACAAGGTACTATATTTACAAAGATACATGCACAAAATCACACACAAACACAAGAAATCAAATGTAGAATAAGATAATGCCAGCATTGTTCCCTTGTCAGTACAAGACATAGTGTAGAAAGAATGTCACAATTGTTTCCAAAGGATTACCACAACACACTTCCTGTTGTTTGTACATTCATAACCAATTTCATAAATATATTAACAAAATCTTTACATTATGTGTTATTCACTTGACTTAATAAAAAAAAACAACTTAAAACAATAACTGTATGTATTTAATTTGCAAAATCAAACATAACATTCCCCCACTTCATGTATGCATGAGAAAGACTGTAGTCATCAAATGATATTATATAGTTCATTTCTTTCAATTCATCCGCCATGTTCAAAGTGTTGTTGCATTAAAATTAACATGTATGTTAGAGAGTTCATATCTGAAAGTAGACACTTATTATCAGAATATAAAATGTTCAGTATTCACACGAAAAGCAGCTGAATAGGCTGGACAAGTCAGCCATTTTACTTCTGGTTGTGTGGACGGCTGGTTCTTCATTTTGATCTGGTGGCAAGCAGTAGGTAAGGTGCAACACCATGTTCTTTCTCCTGACCTTTCTCTGCGTTCCCTGACTGGTCAAGCAGTGATTGGGGCACTCGATGAGAACTTGATCACACTCAGACCGTAGGTGAGATTTCAACTGCCTCAGCTCTCCTTTCCAGCTGCATCCATCTTTGAAGTAGTGACAGAGTGTGTGAAGAGACTCCACTTCACTCCTCATGCCTTTGTCAAGAATATGAAGCACGACAAGCTGGCTCTGTTTGTTTGCTCGACAGTGTGGACACACCTCTCCTTTCATCTTCCTGAACCACACCAGTAGACATGAGCTACAGTACTTCTGTCCACAGCATGCCATTAGATGTGGGTCTCTCAAGACCTTGAGGCAGATCGAGCATATTAGTCGGTCAGGGACAGTGTCCAGGAAGTACTCATCATAGCCGCCATATCTCATCCTGCCTTTAGATTTTAGCTGGTCAGTAGCCATACTGCTTGTGTTTAAATCACACAACTACTGTTTATAGCCAAGCATATGCCTTATGTTAACAAGAATTGCCAAGAAACTGGGAAAGCCCACTTGACTGACTGACGGTGGATTTGTTAGAGGTATTGTACTATATTTGTTCTACTGTTCACAGAAGAAGGAAGTAAGTGTAAGTTATGTAAAGTTTACAAGCTTTGAAATAACCACTGTATAGACTTCTTGTTGAACAGGTCACCTGATTCTTCTAGCTTGTACAATTGTCTTTACAATGCTGTCTTAACTACTCATGGGTTGTAGCAGATAAAACACAAATAGCTAGTTTGCAGCACTTTCAAATCAAGTTTAGTTAATCCATTGATGACTGGTGTACACAAGAATACACATATAAAATAGCTGTCATTCAAATAATAAATATTTAAAGAATGTACTTTATTATGTAGTATCTACTTATTAATGTCTTTTTTCACCATGTTGGTTTTCTCTTTTGTGGGTGCTGAGAGTGTGATTAATGCAGCATTCATGAGTGATCATGGCTTGAGCCGGCCCTGTTGCACTGCACTGCTTGCACTCCACCACTCTCAGCTCACAGTAGCAGCTCAGATGGAGTTCCAAGTCCTTATGAAGTAAAACCTTTGTCTTGGTCCCGGATCTGGCAAGGCACTTGTTCGGGCATTTTTCTACCATGTAGCCGCAATGGTCGAGATGGTGTTCCACTTCTCGCAGCTCTCCTACCCACTCACATCCCTTTTCACAGTTGGAGCACATGACAGTGAGCGATTCAATCTCACTCTTCAATCCTTTATCCAGCACATGTAGTGGCTCATGTCTGTGTCTCTTCGTCGCTCGACAGTGTGGGCAAGTTTCAGCTTTCATTTCTTCGAACCAGTTTTCCAGGCAAGAAATGCAGTATTTTTGTCCGCAGCAGACCATGAGGTGAGGATCTCGGAGAACCTTAGTACAAATTGAACATTTCAGTCTCTCTGGGATATTGGAATCTCTGAAGCATTCATTGTGGCCCCCTTTACGAGCACTTGGTAGCTTTTCATGTCCATATGATACATCCATAGCTAATGATTTATAATTATGTGTCGATCTGAAATGATGTTATACAATTTTATAGGCGGCATTTATATCCTCAACAAGGTACAGTCAGCAATAATGACTAATTGACTAGCTCATCATTTTTTTTCGTACTGGTTTACAAATCTAATTCTTGCTTTTACTGTTCATGACACAATTATGCTAATTATCAGCATTTTCAGAGCTGAGTTAAGTGCACAGAAAGCATAATTGTCACATTGGAGCCTCTCATAGTGAACTTTTTGATGAGCGTATCACCTACAGCTATCTAGTAAACTTTCTGCATATTTCTTCTGATACAAAAAGCACCTTTAAAACCAAACAAACCTCTAATGTGTGAACTGAAGACCAGGTCCAAAATGATTCTCAGTTCTGATGTTCTACTGTATACATGATCATAATGTCTATGTGTAAGTGATTGACATCTAATGATTTATTAACTAATGCATAACTAATTAGATAATGTGTATAGCCACTATATAATAATACATTAGTTAATTAATTTTATATTAGTTATTTCACTTATAGTAAATTTTATACCTCTATAGGGATGTAAAAAAATTTAATATGCTAATTGGAAACAAATTAATGAAACATTTTACTTAGATGTAAGCATTGCATTTAGCAAGTAATGTGTCTGTGGCTAAATGAAACTTACATTCATAGCTATAGACTTGGATTTTGGATGTGACTATGTACACAGCATGTATGTACTCAAAGTTATGTATAGCTAGTTCACTGAGGGTTAAACTCGGGTTATTATTCAGTATGTTCAGTTACTTTTGCTTCTTTAAAGCCAACTTCATTTTATCTTAGCAGTATCCCTTTCACAATTTAGTAGCTATACTAGTTAATAAAATTGAAGTGAAGTTATAACATGTCATAGCTAAATCAGCCAAGTTATGAATTATGTATTAATGTGACTAGCTAGGGTCATTTTGGAAAACACAATCGGCAAATAAAATCTCGGTGCGACTGAGTCAGCATTTTCGAGTTTTTATTTCATTTAGCTATAGAGTATCTCGGAGGGTACAAGGAGATTTGAACTCCGGTAAGAGAAATAGTCCAGTCATTCTACGAAGAAAAGGGGGTCAACCTTAAACAAATTGCAACACAAATGATTCCAACTGTTTCTAGTACAGAAAAATGTGCTCTTTAACATACTAAAAGTCCTAAGGAATCCCACGGGGGGAAAGTATGAAAAAATTCAATCAACCGAAAGCACTTTTTTAAACCAAAACCAACTATTAATAATTATGATGACAATAGAAAGTAGTATTCGCGTACACATTTCTATTATACTTCATTTTATTAGTTTATAATTTTAATTGAAAAGCAGCTGATTGGCAATAAATATTAATGATGCAAGGCAAGGCAAAAACAACAAGATAAAACAACAGTAATGCAAAATTTCTTAATCAGTATCATCATCATCAGTTTCATCGAAATAACACTTGTCAGCATTTGTGCACCCAGATCCCATGCCGTTGCCACATGCAGGAGAGCATTTCACATTATGTTTTCGACATGTGCATCGTAAAGTGCTGCAGTCTGTATGGCAGTTGCATCGGATGATTTTTAAGAGCTCGTCCGGAGCTGGGGGTAAATCAGTGTGTACTGGCATCAGTCCTCTATCTCGCTTTTCCCAGCCCCATTCTAGCGGATCAAGGTCAAAACCTTTCCACTGCTGTACCTGAATGTAAACACGAAAACTGTGGTACTTTGCAGCAGCTGAAGATGGTGGCAAAGTTTGAGGATGAACATGGGAAACACTTGTAGCTACCTTTTCACAAAAACGCTTGTAGCGTAGAACATCTAGTCGTTCATTTTGCTTTCCATTGTACAAACTAACAAGCACTTCCTCTCCTGCTGCAGCTATGTCCATGTGGGTAGATGACTCAGCATTAAATATCTTGGCCTTTTCTCGGAAATGACGGCTTGACTTGAACTTCTTGAGGGATGCACCCTTACTGATGCCGTATAAATGGAAAGTAGTTTCACACCCAAGTATTACATGAAGAAAAAGAACATTAGTGCAGATTTCAGACCCCAATGCCTGCTTCACAGCCTTGATATCCCACACCATGGGATTTTTGGTAGTTTTCCTAGGCTCTGGTCGGAAAAGTATGTCATGTGAGTCTAGGCTAGCATGATAGCATGATAGCATAGCAAAATCAGAAGATCTGTATCATCGCCAACAAGTACTGTGTCAGTAGTTGAAGATGACTCCATAGCTTTCTGCACTATAAGCAAGTCAGTATCCCCTGATGCATGATACACAGCACACATCTTCTCTAAGTAGCCACTGGGCATGTTGATGAACTGTTGCTTGTTGGTACTATTTGCAAGAAAAGTTTCTTTTTTCATGGTGAGTTGCATTTCTTCAGTGAATGCCACATTCACACCAGCTTAGCCTTTGGTTCGTCTCAAATGCATTATGTCCTTTGTAGATTCACCATAGCCATCAAAGACAATAATGGAACTCCCATACTTCTTTGCCACATAATCTGAGTACACTGTGCATATATCATGATAAGTGGCTCCATGTGTCCATGGAATGCGCTGAATGAGGGCACCACCATCTAGCACATACTGGACATCATCGAGAACTGCAGGAGTAGTTGGTGATACAAGGTCCCAAGTGGCATTGGCTAACACTGGCTTCTGAAGCTCCCGGAGCAAAAGTGATGCATCAAAGAGAGCTGGTGGGTGACCACAAAGCTCATACTTGAAGATATCCTGCTGACTTTCAGTTACCTTGGCAGCAATTGTTAGTCGCTGGAAAAGGAGTTGAGGGTCTATCTGAACAGCAGCACCATCAATTCTCACTACACACTTTGTGTCCAGCGTGACAACCTGGTTTTTCCTCTTGAAAGTGTAGTCTGCTGCAGATATCCCTTCCATGCTAGCTAGAATTGTGTTACCCATGTCTTTAGCTGTGTCAACATTGACTGAGCTGCTGGCATGTACCCCAGTGGAAATGCTATGCCGATGGTCCTCAGAAGTGAATGGGTTTCTCTCATGTAAATACTTCAGAAGTGTCTGAGTATCCTTCCAATCACGATCTTGCCTTGCTTTGGTCATGTCCTTGTTCTGCTCACTTGTACTGTATGATACTCCAGTCAACTCAAGCATGACTCTGTTGATTTCAGCACAAGCTGGCATAGGTAACCAAATCAATTGCTGTTGTTCAGTCATTCCTCGTCCTCTTGTGAGACCACCACTTGTTTTCATCTCCTCATTAGTACCTGCTCTATAACAAGGTCTGAAGAAAGACCAGCCCAGTAACGATCAGTTCTTCCACATGCAAACCTGCTTGGAAATGATGGTACACTTCTGGTTGTTCATCCTGAAGGTGAGACATCCGCTGCAAATATTATATAAGGGCAGATTTTGTGTAATTATGGTGCCCAGAGGCTGCCAAGTATGGAAGCATTTCTGAAACAGCTTGCAAATTCAGATTTCAGTTGCCGGTGCGCTCAGCTCGGATAAACTTGCGAAGAACATCTACCATGTCCATATACTGCATTCATAGCCTTGCTGTTCTGGAAGATATCAGAGATTCTTTGGTTGCTTCAAGGGCATTGCCAATCCTGATTATTGCCTCAGAGCAACAAGCTTGGTCCACAGACACTAAACCCTGCATTAGACCTTCAAATAAAACACCAGCTTCATCTAGGTCAGTAGAATGTTCATGCAGTTCAGGAACACCCATAGCTTCATCTGTATCTTCATTTTCAGCATTTGGACATCCAGGTACTGGTATTCTGAATGCATGTGCCAAGACAAGAGTGTTGAGTGCTGCATCAACAATAAAGTGTCCTCTGCCTGAGAAATTGCTTTTCCACTAAGCATGTGTACTACTGCATTTGAGGCATATATCAATTCCAGCACCTCCTGTAAAGTTGATTATGGTGACGTATATTCATAGTGAGAAATAAAATGGCTGTTGTAGGTATATTACAGAGCTAGAAAGCTATAACTATTTTTAAAATAGCTAATGGCTATAAATATCATGCACGTTACTAAAAATAGAAAAAATAATACTTTCCCCCCATGGGATTCCTTAGGACTTTTAGTATGTTATAGAGTACATTTTTCTGTATTAGAAACAGTTGGAATTGTTTGTGTTGCAATTTGTTTAAGGTCAAATCATAAAATGACTGGACTAAAAGCAAGGAAGGGACTCTAATAAAGCATTTGTCAAGGTTGTTTGGAGACAAAGTGAATCCGGGTGCTGGCTACGAGTTAGAAATATTGTGCATATGCATGTCTTTGGACCCAAGATCGGACCTATATTAGCTTACTAGCTATATAGAATTCTTCCTTGTCTAGAATTTTGGCTGAAAAACTTTGATTACAATTTAAATTAGTAGCTTGTCTCAAATGGTCTATATTAAGAAATTCATTGTTGGAAATCCCCTGTTTGGTTTCCTTGAGATCCTAATATGCATTACTAAGGTTTGACTCTGACCAAAAGAATTTTTTTTTTGTAAACAAAACCAAAAATGTGACAGTTGTGTATAAGTCATCAACATTCAGCTGTAAGATTACAAATAAATATAAAAATTCTATAAAACAATATTAGTTCTTTTTTCATTGATTGATACCTGCATCTTCTAAACGATACTGCAACTCTTGAGCATTCAAAACAGAATCTTCCAAATCGGAAGTCAACTTCTCAAGGTCTAAACTTGTTTGTTTCAGTTGGATATCTTTGTCTGCCAGTACTTGTTGAGTTTTGTTAAGCAACAGTGACTTCTCGTGCAACTTCTGTTGACAATCTGAGTAAGCTTTATTCATGAGGTCTAAATGAAATTTCATTTTTCTTTGTTCGTGCTTTTGTAGCATTTTTCGCTTGACTTCTTCTGTGCATCCAACATGAGCATAGGTACAGTCAACAATTTCTAGAGGACAGACTGTTTTATGGTGCTCTATGTCCTTCCTCATTATTTCCTGTTGTCCACATTTGTTGGGGCACTTCGTGGGAAAACTGTCACACTCCTGGCAATGCTTGGACAAGTTTGTTGCCATTACGGTGACATTACAGTAACGACAATTCACTGATCTTAACTCACATTCATCTTTAACATGATCAGGTAACTTTGAGCGCACGATTACTGCTTTACACCCTAAGGTGCACTCCACAGGTTCTAATGTGCAAGTGGTTCGATGTGAGTTTAGGAGGTAGCGAACTACTATTTCTTCGCAGCCATTAGGACAACTCAAGGGATACATTAAACAGTTCTCCTCATGTTCTTGAGAATAAATACATATAATGAAATCGGAGCAATACTCGCATTGAATTTCACGCCATGCACACTCTTCCGCCTCATGGATACACATGCTTTCACGTTTAAGTTTCACTTGGCATCCAACGTTTTCGCATTCAATTATTTCTCGTGGGCACTCTCCCCTGTGACTTATAACGTCCCTGCGAATGATGCCATATTGGCCGCAGGCATTAGGACAATCAACTGGAACAAAGTCACACACTTCAAAATGAATGAGGTGCTGTTTAAATGAGCATCTGTCATTACAATACCGGCACTCCACAAGCCTCAGATCGCAATGCTCCTTCAGATGTTCCACCAGATCCTTGTGAAGTACTCGGGTAACAACTCCATCCTCTGATTCACACTTGTTGGTACACTCTACCTCTGCATAATCACACTTCAGGTCATGCCTCACCCTTTCTCGAAGCTCATTCACCCATTCACAACCACGCCCACGACGAGGGCAGTAAACTTTGAAAGAATCTATTTCTCTTTTCATTCCTTTTTCCTGAGTGTGCAAAAGAGTCGAGCCTTTCTCCTCTCGACAATGAGGACAGCTTTCTGAGTGGTGAGCAGTGAACCAGTGTTCTAGGCAAGTCACGCAATACTTTTCTCCACAACATAGCATCAGGTGAGGGTCGCGCAGCACCTTACAACAGACGTTACAGAAAAACCTAGCGTGAACTTCCTCAGCGAAAATGTCATCGCTGTAGCCCCCTTCCATTGGTCCACGTAAATCCAGAATAGGACACCAGCAGCTACGTACACCTCAGAAGTCCGCCCATTTAGGTAATAAACTAGGTAAAAGGTCGAACTTTATTAATAGTAGGGGGCGTGGACATGGCGGCAAAGACTTTTTTACCTAATTTACCTAATTTATCGCGCAACGGATACTACAATTCTATATGGTAAAATCTGCAGTTATAAGTAGTGTTTGTAGATAAAATCATGATCACTGTTGAAATGATTTGTGCACAAAAAAATAATAATAATAAACTGCAGCTGGTTGTATACAATCACTTTAAGTGTGATGACCATTAGCTATGGCTTCCTGTTCTCCTATTTGTAACACAATCAGTGGTAACTGCCCACAGAATGGAGTCCCTAATAACAAAACTCTTCTCCCAACCTCTGACTGAGTGCTTGATTACTGTGAGAATACGATCTTTAGCTCCAAACAAGTCTGCAGCATCAATATCCGTGACGATTCTGTTGTCATCTTCATAGCCAGCATCACCCATTGGTGCCACCATCTCTTCCACTGGTACTAGCTCCACCTTGATTGTTATACCAGTCAAGCACTCTCTATCACAACTTTCATGGGCTTCCTTGACTTTGATTTTCAAATTCATAAAACTTTGTTTTTCAAGGCGGACATTTAATTCCATTAGTAGCTTGTTATTAAGGGTGAAAGAAGGGCTTGTCCACATCATGGATTTGCTACTGATCTTGTCAAAGTCTACCATTCTGAGGAGTAGGCGCTCCTGAGAAAGTGAGTGCGGTTCATTGATTTGAGCTTCAATGGATTTAAAAGACTGCAAGCATTTCTTCCTGTACGTTTCACATGCACACCCACTTCTGCTTTCTTTCACATGTGAGTATATTAATGACTCGGGTCTAGTTGAAGAAGCTGCAGGAGGAGGAGGAGGAGGAGGATGCTGTGATTTAGAATTCACAACGTAGGAATATTGAGGAGATTTGTCTTCATAATTTGCTTTGAAGAGCTCCATTTCTTTTCGTATTACTTTTTCTCTGTGGTGCATAGTTATTTTCAAATTATCATAATCCCTTGTTTTCATGCTCACAGTCATTGATTCATTCTCAAATTTTTCTTTCAATTCTTTCAGGTCTCCCAGTGCCTTCTGAAGCAGGATATCCTTTTCAATAAGCTGCTGCCTATATTTTTGTGCCCTAAGCATATGTTTTACATCCGATTCTCTTCTCTCAGTTTCTTCTTGTAATTCTTGACTGACATTTTTGAATGCCTCACACATCAGCTCTAAATGCTTAGCTTGATTTTCTCTTTCATGACAAGGCATGCTCATGCGCATCACTCTTTCCAAGCAGCCCACATGCGCGAATCCACAGTCAATCACCTCATACTCACATTCCAGTCGGTGGCCGTCCAACAATTGTCGGATAATTCGTTTTTGGCCACAACCCATATTGGGACATTCAACTGGGACCATTTCACATACTTTCAGATGCTGTACAAGGCTAGCTGCTGTTCCTTGATATATGCAATAGCGACAGCGAACTACTCGAAACCTACAAACATTTGCTTCATGATGCTCAACCTCTAGTCGCTGTATACGGTCAGAGCATCCGAAGTCTGCGTATTTGCACTTAACGAACTCAAAAGGGCAGACTTTTATATGAGATGCTAAAGTCTTACGATTTATTCCAGACTCTTGGCACCCGTTTGGGCATTCTATAGGTTCATTGCAACAATGAAGTCTATGAACGTGCAAATATTGCCTAATAATTCCTGTTTCTCCGCAGTGATTAGGGCACGTTGTTGGTTCCAACATGCAAGAATGCCTATGAGCAGCCAAATTGCAACGAACAATCTCTAATGTTCCACAGTTATTTGGGCATTGTATTGGTTCATTTGGACAAATGTCTCTGTGGTTTCTGACTGTGTGTCTTGGCAAACTTTTTGCCCCACATTTATTAGGACACTCTACTGGAAACATTGTGCAAGATAGTTCATGGTCTTTGAAGCTCTTGGCAATGCCTGCATGATCACAATATTTGCAGTTCACTTTTCTCAACTCACAGTGGAACTCAACATGCTCCTGCATATCTTTACGATAGAAGACCTGAAGTACTCCATTATCAGAAGTGCAGTAATTGGTACATTTCAGCTTGACGTAGCCACAGCCGTGTTTTGCCTTGAGGTGACCATCTAAGTTTCGAATTTCTCCTTCCCACTTACAGCCTAAATGAAAGTTTAGGCACTGTACTTTGCAGGACTCAATTTCACTTTTCAGTTCTTTCTCAAGAACATGCAGTAAACTGTCACCCTTTTCATGCCTACAGTGTGGGCAAGATTCAGAATTGTTCATTTTGAAGCTTTTACGAAGACAAGAGATGCAAAACTTTTTACCACAACAAATCATGAGTTGGGGGTCTTTAAGAACCTTTAAACATATTTGACAAATCAGTCTGTCTGGAATAGAGTCTATGAAATGGAAGTCGAAGCCTCCTATTAATTCTTGACCAGAATGAAAGCCATCAGTTGTATTTTCTTGCCTTTCCACCATTATTCCAAGAAGATTTAAATATCAAGGAGCTACAACAAGAACAATAACAACAAATACACAAGTCCTACTGAAGTAGCTAGTGATTTTTCTTTTGTTATTCTTTTTCACAGTAGACAAGTGAAAAGAGGGTGTGACACTTGTACTGACTATCCCACTTCATGAATAACATTAATATAATAACATGAATCTAATTTATGAAAGAAACGAGCTTCCCCAGATGAACTGAACTTATTAAAAATTAGATAAGTAGGGAATAGAAATGCGTGTGACAAGGGGAAAATTTACTAAAAATTCAAAGCATTAATTTTTAGCTATAGCTTAGCTTGGAAGGATGTGAATTATTTTCTAGATCAGGTGCTGCATGACACATAATTTCTGGGACAGTGCAAAAATGAGGAAACATAAAATGTGGCATATACAGTGATAATAATACTTGATAATCAATTGATGCCTTTTTCTAATTAGATATCCATGAGAACATATTTCCAGAACAAAATATAGCAATATTAAAGCAGAAAAGAAATATGGATGATTAGACCATCAGTTTTTTATTGCTCACTGTTAAAAATGGGGTGTACGGGAATCCCGTTTTGGGGTGTCCAGGTAACACTGGCTGTACTACTCCGCATGGGGTGTTTCCATTTCACCTAGAGGAAGTGTTCAGTTACACCCCTGTACACCCTTCATTATACCAAATGGGGTGTTGTGGTATGCCCATGTCCAAGTTCTACTACACCCCTATTAGGGCTCATAATGCACCAAATATGGTGTTATTGATACTCTACCAATGGGGTGTTGTGATACTCCCTTAAACTAGCTACTACAACACTCCAAATGGTGTTCTACAATACTCACTTTATAGCCATATATTTTAGTGTGTAAAATTTATTCCAGTAATCAGCAAATGCAATAAATATTAGTCCGTGATGTGACATTGTATCTGTGTGATAGGTGAAGAATTAACTGTTCATGAATGAATGAAGATGCTCAGGACTTCTTCATACAGCCAGGATGATTAGAACTGTTCATCACTCATGTCAGCTGTGATCTACAAACAGCAACAATAAACAAAAAACAACAAAACATAATGGTAATTGACTTCGGATATTCCACACCCTTTCCCAATTCTCAGCATGTCATACTTTTTTCAAAAGTAAATTTAAATAAAACATATATTGCACTTGTTTAAAAATGACGACAACAACAATAGTAATGTTTAGAAGACAATAAGGACCCTACTTCGTTTATTATTCCATGGACATAATTTGACACTCAAGTCATGTCCATTCCCACACTTTCTCTTGAAGTCTTTATGAAGTTCATCCACACTTTCATTTAACCTATTAGTATCATATCAACACTATATGATTGGAAACATTCTACTAAGTGTCTTTTGTATTGATACCCACTTGTGTACAAACTGACTGTTCAGTTCCCTACCAGTCTTACTGCACACTTCATGTAATAGTTAGAACAAACTAAAATATTTCTCTCTCCTCCCCACCATACACTCACACTATGACGATCAAATAATCTTCAAATATAGCTTAAGCAAGGATCCTTTACCAATAAGAAGTGCCCATGATACAGACCTTTATGAAGTGCCTGTGACCCTTTACCAACATGAAGTGTCTATAACACAGACCTTTATAAAGTGCCTGTGACCCTTTACCAATACAAACATGATACAGACCTTTATGAAGTGCCTGTGACCCTTTACCAACATGAAGTGTCTATAACACAGACCTTTATAAAGTGCCTGTGACCCTTTACCAATACAAAGTGCCCATGCTACAGACCTTAAAGACGGCCCTGTGACCCCTTACCTACATGAAAAGTCTTCGGGCGGGTACGGTTCGCCTGGTAGTCAGCAGGAGGCGTACACTCTGGTGGCAGCAACTACTTTGCTGTCTCCAGGTGCGAGCGAGAGAAGGGAGCGAGTAATCCAGACCTAATCGAGCCCACACCCACATCATTCTAATTTAATACAGATAAGGCCACAGCAGGAAAATTTCCTGTTTCTCATCCAGGAAGTAATAAAAATTTTATGCGGGCGGGCGCTAAAATTACAAAACACAGCTGTATAAACTTAAGTCTGAACTTCACACGGTAGACTTCTCTCACTCAGCGCTCAGGTCCTAGATAGAAGAATACTCCTTGCTGCTATCACTATGGTTCATATGGTGATTTACGAAGTATTTCGATGCTATGAAGAAGAAATCAAACCATTCACCCAGTATGAGTGAATGTTATGAGACTGGTATTAAGGAAGGAACCTGAGGCCCTCGTTTTGGTGGGAAGAAGCGAACTGCTACAGAAGCATTTAACCTGTAACTATTGTCTAAACCAATGCTACAAATACCATTTCATGAACATTATTTTTCACACTTTTCCTGTCTATATCAGTGAGGTTTTGTGTTTTTCTAAGTCAAAAAATAACAAATCAATGCGAAAAATGCCATATAATTTGTATTGTGTTTTTGGGTTGATGTTGGGGTGGATGAGAAACAGGAAATTTTCCTGCTGTGGCCTAATAACGTTTATCAATAATATATGGCATTTTAAAATAGTAATGTTTAGGTAAGCACTCCCTATGAATATTCTAGAACACATCTGCTCGGTAAGGAATGTCTTGTCACAACAACGTAAATCAGATATATGGTAAAGGGTTCCTGATCTAAACAGGTACTTGAACCTGGTCAACCAAATAAATGGTAAAGGGTGTGTTGTCACAATAAGGTAACACAAGTACTTGGTAAAGGGTTCCCGATCCTACATCAACCAATTTCATGGTAAAGGGTGCCTTGAATATTTAGTAAAGAATTCCTAAAACCTTGGAAAATATTGAGGTTGTGTCACAGGCATTTGGTCAACCGTAAAGTATGTCAAATACAGTAACCCACAGTCTAGAACTTGGTAAAGGGTCCA
>WLWD01004035.1_pt1 | contig 18856 bp, 5 predicted proteins | sample 6712731 | NCBI WGS metagenome assembly WLWD01 (sample SAMN12718690, study PRJNA576275) | sponge metagenome | isolation source: marine sponge | host: Mycale hentscheli | place: New Zealand: South Island, Marlborough, Capsize Point | collected 2014-11-01
GGGGTAAACTTGACCTTGGAGGTTCTCTTCCTGTGATCATGCTCATAAGAGTACTCATTCACCAATACAATATTTGTATTATTCTCACTTGCACGTCACTAATTTGAAACTTCACTTTGCACATGGTTCCATAATTATTATTATCCAATACATACCATTGCATAAAATTGAATATATGGGTTAAGTACGCTTCATATCACACACGAGTTCAATATTTCCCACTACCAAAGTCAGCAAACTCTCCATAATGAATTTTATAGTATAATAAAAATCTATTGAGCAAGAAGAAAACAAAAGCATTACAATTGTATGTGCTCAATACAATAAACACATATTTGTCTATCAATTAGTTTGGCTAGGTTATAGAACCACGTACGTAAACTGCCACCCTGTCCACCCCTTACCTCACAGATGTACAAAACTGGCATGTACAGAACATCGGAGCCATTGTAGCCTTTCAAGTTGTTCAAGTGCTTAAAGTTAATTTTCCACCATATTTTTTCTGTCCTGTTCACTTGCACGTTGACTTGCAGCTGCCTGCGGAAGAAAATGTTGGCGCCAGTGGTGGGCTCCACGTCGATCACAGTATCGTGCTTGTTTCTGTCAGGACTCAGTCCTACAACTGAGTCCAGGAGAAGAGGGTCAGCGTCCAAGAAATGAGGCTTGCTGCCAAACACCGGAGTCTCCTTTATGACTTGGGTGGGGCCTAAGAAAAACATCCCATCTGGACACCAGGAGCCGTACTCCCCATTCTTGTGGTACGTGAAGGCGCTCTTGAATGTATTGTTGTTGATGCCATAGCGAAAGGCCTCCAGCCCCAGGTGGTTCACTCTGCCCTGATACACCAAGTCGAAGGATCTCATCACGTCATCCACAAACGCCGTAAGGTTGTCCGTCTCTTGCAAGTTGGGCTTGAAAAAGAAGCCCTCTGTGCCTCGAATCTGGTTTGCCTCCTGGCTGAACCAAATGTCTAAGGTCTTGTTCCCGTCCCACTGTATATACTGTCCCACCTGCGAGATGTTGGACACGCCCGTGTTGATGGTGCTGATCTTGTGATCTGCTATAGAGTTGTTTATCTGGATGCTGATGCTCTTCACTGGAAGCTGGTGGGGGATCCTGTGGAGATCCTTTATGAAGCTGTCACTGTAGCCCCAAGCCAGAGCAGTGACATTCTGATGGATGTACAATTTAGCTCCAGATACTTTCATTAAACCCCATAGACCAGCCAGTTCCACTTTACTGCTCTTGACCTTACCAATGGCAGCCTAAGATAGTGAGGAAGACAAGATCACCATTAACAGGAGGAGGAGGAAAAGGAGGTTACCAATGACTGGAAGAGGAATGATTAAGTAAGAGAGAAAGCAGGCTTGTTGCCTTTATACCAAATTAACTAACTTACAATCAGTGGTATATTGATGGTATAAATGATGTCAGAGTCATGAAGTCCTGGACCACTGGTGTCTTGGTCAAAGAAGAATATCTTAGTCTGATTGTAATTCAACTTGTCTTTATCGTCAGTTTTATGGAAAGTTTTTGTCCTTCTTTCACTACAAAAACAAAACAAAAACCCAACAAAAACAAACCACAACAGCAGTGAACAAAGGCATAAACAACAAGTACATAACTATATCACCTGATCCAGCAGGTATTTCTATTTTTGGATTATTTCTCCTGTGGAAATGATGACATCATTTCTAAAATGAACTTACATGAAGCTGTACGGACCCTTCTCTTCAAATGTAGGCTTCACACTCCCTCCAGACTTGGAGAATTCTTCAAAGTTGGTCCAGTTGAAGAAGTAAAACTTCTTGTATAGTTTGATGGTTGGATCTTGCAACTGTTCGTACGTGGCATGGTGTGGCTCTACCGTCACTTTCTAACATGAGAAAACACACACACACACACACACACAGACACAGAGGCAAATGTAAACTACTACTACTTCGCCGATTGCAATAAATGCAATAGATTGTCCACGTGTGGTAAGGTAACAGGATATCATTAACTCCGTATGAGCAGCTTCATAAATATTAGGATTTCAGCACAGCTCCTCCTTCAAGCACTTACATGAAACCAGCTTACACAACTTGTTGCTTCTGTCTTCTCACACATTAACATTAAAGTCGGCAGAAACTAAGAATTATGTAAGCATGAGTATTCATGTATATTTTGCCGTTGTTTATCGTCGATGTTTGATATTATTGTTATCTTGGCTATGTGTTTCAGTTGTATTCATATTTATTTTGTGTGACGCATTGTTGTGGCAATCAATCAGTGTATTTTTTACACAAATTAAGATCCTCAGGAACATATGATTACTATCTTACATGACAGACTTTCCACTTGCCGCACAAAAAATATCAGGAGATATTAGTTATGCTTCAAGGGTCTGGTAGAATACAATCAAATATTAAAGTTTATAGCCTCCGTTTGGCCTTGTCCTCTCTCTCTTTCTCTAGCACCTATGGCTTGAACACACCAAGTGGGATGCATACATGGGTAACATGGACTAGATACAAGGAGAGATACGTATTGTGATAAATGGTCAGGCTATACATGCTCTGGCTATACATGCTCTGTGATACATGGTCAGGCTATACATGCTCTGAGATACATGGTCAGGCTATACATGCTCTGAGATACATGGTCAGGCTATACATGCTCTGAGATACATGGTCAGGCTGTACATGCTCTGAGATACATGGTCAGGCTATACATGCTCTGAGATACATGGTTAGGATACACAATAAGAATATACAATTGGGATACATAGTTGTCAAGATGCATGGAGTGATACGATACGAGATATATGGACAGGACACACAGACAAGACATGCACCATGTACAATATAACAAGTCAAAGATGAAACAAATCGATATCATGTATCTGAACAGACGACAAAGATGCTATACTTAGGGAAACCAATATCTTCCTTGTAAGCTACGTACACAGCCTGAACATACTAAAATGTATAAGTATGTACTTCAGAGGAAATGTAACAATAAAGCCAAATCTAACACACCACAACATCATGTGACCCATACCATCTGGAAGAATTGACATAACATACATCACCTGACCAATGGGTCTCACCCTGTCATTACCAAACCCAATGAAGACTGCAACCTTTCATTCCACTGGGTGACAATATAACTACCTGTAATACCAAATCAACACCACAACGTGTGGGTGGATCTCCTAGCAAACAGTAGCAATTTATTAATAAAGAGTTGACCAATTATAATAGAACAACACTTCTATTTACTAATGGAAAAATTTATACTCCCAAGAATTCCAAGATCAGTAATAATACCACCAGCATAGCGCAATCTCACGACAGTAAGCTTGTAAGTAATAAATCAGCCAAACAATTTTTAAAAAAAGGTGTGTTTTAGCACAAATGGCAAGTGAGCCTCCCAAGTCAGGTTACGTAAAACTACAGGATTGAGATTAATTTTAATTTCTAACGCTCCAGCTACTAAAAATAAATGTTGAGTTTTTAATTAAGTATACGATAAGGGGTTTCAATGCCATAGTAACCACTCACCGCAACTGTTTGACTTACAAACAAAGGTATTTTAAGGAATTACCGCACAAGTTGAACCTAACCCTACATTACTGCTATAGTACAGAGGTGTAAAGGCAGCTAATAATTATTTATTTGTTAGTTAAACATGGACTTTGTGCTATTCTTTAGCTTAACTGCACCCGCAAAAGAGAATTCAAACCAGTAAACCATTCCATCATTGGATGGTACGGGGTTGAACACTGAGCTTACACAAATACCCAAGGGTCAAAGTACTAAATGATATACCTACGTCCACACACATATTATAAACAAACAAATAACCCTATTCTCAATTTGTTATCCCTGTATAGTGTCTCGCTCGCTCGCCAATAATAATGATAATAACAACAACAACAATTAATAATAATAATAATAATAATAACAATAAACAAAGCTGGTCAGACTAGACAAGAGGGTAGGAGTTTAAATTATCACCAGGAGCTCAATGAGAACCAGGATTTGCTGGTACTCCACTTGATGGTAAGCCACAAAGGTCAGAGTCTGTATTAAAGCGTCCACAAAGGAAAACAAAAACAGAACCCAAAAAAAAAAAAAACTTCGAAAGATAACATGCAACAACAGCTGTCGCTGATGTTGATCTGTCAAGTCTGCATTCTAGTTTTCAATCCTTACCGCAACATGATTAAATAAACCAACACAAGATCCTAACCATGAATCCAACACTCAAGTCAATGGCATAGAGAAAGGCCAACAAGAAGTGTGTTAAGGAACAATGAATAAACAACTCCAGCTGGAGGCCCTTCACGCTTCATGTATATATGTATGATCACGGCTTCAAAGAAATTACGACACACCTCAGCAATACACCCACACCACCATCCATCTAGCTGGCAGGAAATCTGACACATTAATTCCTAAATCGTCCTGGAAACTGTCCATATCATGACATGTGACACTTGAGATAAGACAGCCCCAAGCCATTACAACCAGGTTGGATTAAACATTAAGACACTAACACACAGGCTTATGTACCAAAACAACCTTACCCTGACATAGCTAGTATATAATCGTCATTGTCTATTTCATATCTACTTTTTATTTTGATATGTGCTTTCTAGGGAATAAGGTCAAACCCTACTACACTCACACTCAACTTTCCTTTAGCTCAAGACTTCTACAATTAAGTTGAACTTACTTTTTCTACTTGGCTACGAATGAGAGACGGGTACAACAAGTAGAAAGCTATACTTCCACCGATACATACAGCGCCAAGAATAAACAAGAAAGGGAAAGTTATGCCCAAACAGGCCGTACAAGCTTTACTCCTCTTCTTTCCCATATTCCGCCCAACAAGATTCTCGCCTCAAAAACCCTTTACCAATATTATTATTAAAACCCAAACTTAGCGAGTAGGTCCCATCCGTTTTACTAATGTCGTCGTTTGCTTTAAGGAGAGCAGCCGCAGTAAGCATAATAAGAGTCCCCAACGCACTGTATGTTTCATGAGTTAGTGTCAGTATTTGTCTTGCAGAATTGCTTCGGTCAGGAGGTTGCAAACAACGCCCGCCGCTGGAAGTCCCGTGGGCAACCCCCTGAAGGGTTGGAAGTTGGGTAGGCTGAACCACGTTGCGATAGCAGTGCCTGACTTGGAGAAAGCCACAGCACTGTACAGAGATGTCCTGGGAGCTGATGTCAGTGAAGTAATGGTGAGTTGAATTGTGTGGGGAGAGTTTCAGCTAATTAATGTTTGTTTACCCTCAGAATTAGTATGCTGTGTTTTACTGAGTAACTGCAATATGCCCCACAAAAACATTACATAGTATCCTACTTATGCACCCGAGAGTGATGTCAAGGTGTAGTACACTGTACAACTCCTAACTCAGTCTGCTGATGTTGTGTAAGCCATGCAGTAAGGTGTTAGTTATATACACAGGGAATGAGCAAGGAATGAACTCCCAGGTTTCTGTCTTCATGTTTAGTTTATATGTTTAGTTCATAGTGTATAGTAAACACTGAGGGAGAGTTATGGTAAACTATATCCCAGAAGGTGCACATAATGCAGGAGCAGGCTCTGGATGGTACACTGAGCAGGCTCTCGACAAATAAAGAAGGATGTTGGGATAGTGTGGATTAGAAAATTATCTTATTCATTATAAACTAGCAAGTACCCGCCACACAGTGGCGCTTGATGTATTGCAAAGTAAGAATGCAGTAGCACAAGTTATCTTGCTCAGTTATCATTCTCTACCATTGGTTTAGGTTTACATAAGTTTCCCTCTCCTACTCTTTTTTTCTGAACTATCTGAGCTTTTCTTCTATCCCACCACTCCTATCTTCAGCTCTTCTTCTTGAGGAAACCCCCTTTTACTTTGTCTATCTCTCCTGCTTCTGAATTTTTATCCTACTTTGAGAAACTTTTGTCTTCTATTTCTACTTGATCCTTTCTTTTGAAAACTAACCCCCGCCTTTTCTCGTCGATTCCACCCGCTTTTTAGTTATAATTAGCTAATCGCTCGCCTTTTTGCCTTCTTTTCCCTTCCATTTTAAACCTATACTGCCTTACCTCACCGTTTCTATCACTTACAATTAATCACCTATTACCTTCTCTTCGGTACTTTCGCCTTCTTTTATGAAACCTATGCCGCCTTCCATCGTCTATTACACCCGCTTTTTAGAAGTAACCAGCACATTTTACTGACTGTGATGACATTTTACTGACTGTGATGACACTTTACCGAACCATACAAAACTCTTGAATTATTCATGAATACACACGCCGTCGTCGTCGTTACTGACACACAAGCATATTATTATATAGATAAAGTATGTACACAACTGTCATGTTCCATAACAAGTGCTGAAAAACCCCGATTCCATTAATTATTTTTTTACATTATTTCCCCCCAATTATTTAAATGAAGTAAAAAACAAACAGAAAACGAACAACTATAATAGAGCCAATTATTATACAAATACTGGAGCTCTCAGTGTCTTTATGTGTAAGTCTCACTTTACATCTCAGAGTGAGAGATTGTGAGCAACTTCGTTGACTCACAAACTCTTTTTACCTTGTTAAATATTTTGGTATCAGTGAAGTGAAGTGTAGTTCTATTGTACATGTGCTGCTGAAGATCTGTGCTGCATGTATTGAATTACATTTGCTTGGCTAGCCATCACTGTGCTATTGAGCGCACTAATGCTACTGAAACTACTTACTACTACTACTACTACTACTACTGTTATATAATTTAATGATTATCATTTATTTGTTGGTTTTTCTTTACTGTTTTTTTTTTTTTAGACAAGTTGTTCTGATCCAGTGATCATTTGCATTCATTCACAATAGTTGTGTGTGACTGTTAGTGTAGCCTCTACCTGAACATGGAGTGTCTACTGTCTTCATCAACCTAGGAAACACCAAGTTGGAGGTTAGTGTAGTGTTGACCCCTTACCAGTTGTGGCAATGTTTTGATGACCCCTTACCGGTTGGCATGGTCAAGTCTCACCTGTGAAATTAACATACACTATTAATTGTATGGTATAGTTGCTCCACCCACTTGGTGAAAAGAGCCCCATTGAGTCATTCTTGCAAAAGAAGCCAGAAGGTGGGATGCACCACATCTGCATTGAGGTAAGCCTTTCAGGTTTTATTTAGTCGTACAAAACAAGAAGTTACTCTTCTCTTGGAATTCCATGTAGGTAGATGACATTAAGGCTGCTATGAAGGACTTGGAGGGGAAGATACGTCCACTCACGAGTGAACCCAAGGTTAGTGAAGACCAAGTGCTAGTGTAATTTGGAAGGGTAGCGTCTAGTAGATGGGGTTGTTGTTGTTTTATTTGTTTGTTTTTACACCTCTCTTGGACTTTCTTGTGCACTGGTTGTGGGTAGCAAACACTTTCTTGCCATTTAATTTATTACTACAAAGAAGAACATCTATACTTTGACATTTATATACTGTATTCTATTGTGGATATGATCATTATTAGTGGAACAATTAACAAAGAAGTACTGCCAGTAGATCTATAGTGTTATTTGATGTCACGGTACTACATCCTGGATTAGTCATGCATGGTCAGACCCTTTACCCAACGCTACGTTAGAAATGGTCTGGAACTTTTAACGTATTGTTTCATTTTCTACCACAATGTAATTTAAACTCCATTGTTATTGCAAGCCTTTCCTGCATTGTTGGTTGCTGCTAGTTAGTAAAGAAATGCCATGTGGAAAAAAAAAAAGGTAAATATATAATATATAAATATTTACCTATTTTTATACATTGTTGCTAATAGTGGATGAAAGAAATCTTCCTGAACATAAAGCAAATCCTGAATTGTTCCAAACAGCTACCTGTAAAGGGTCTAGCATTGTAAAACTATCTTGGATTCCTGTCATCATGTAGCTTTATATTTGGGCCTTTTAAGGGTGCAGTACCACTTGAAACCGCAGCGCTAAACCGCAGATGGAGGAGTTATGCTATGTATTTATTGCTCGTTGCCTGTTCAATGTACGCTTACTTTGTTGTTGCAGTTGAAACAGACACCAACAGACAGCTCTTATAAACCAAGTTTCAAGAAAAAAGACCGACCAGGAACTGAGAAACAACGGTACAAACCTTAAGGCTATTCAGCGATATTCAGGGGCGACCGTTGCAGTTACGAAGTCGATTTTTTTTTCCAGCGGTAGCCTAGGGGCTTCCCCACAACTTAACAACGCCGTATTTTTGATATTAGTATTTGTTTTCCTTTTTTTTTTATATATTTTTTTTTTTATTTTTGTATCCTATTTGTAAGAAAAAACTCGTTGTTGAGTTTTTTTAGATGTGGAGTGTACCCCGTGTACAAAATATGAGTTCATTCTGGTCATCCAGTACTTCTGAATATCGATTTTTAGGTACGAAGCTAACTTATTGATTCGTATTCATTTGATTCTTCAACTCCGCCCCCCAACTCTGAGCGCGCAATTTATTGTGGGCAAAATTCCGGGTGGTGGCGGCTCTAATTAGAACTAATGAAGAGTTACTGTGCGAGTGAGCCCTGCGGGGAAGAGTACAAGACTTCTGGAAATTACTGGAGGGTCCTAGACAATGAAGAAGCGGCGGCGTATTAATGGGGCCTGGAGTCACTCGTTTAGAATAGATATATCACGGCTCCCAGCTGCGACTTGAAGGAAGCATCTGCTTTGGTATCTTTGGAGAGCTTGATAGAAGGTTGGTGTAGCGGGTAGAAGTTAGAAGCAGTTTCAGTGTGTTAACTTCAACTTCTCAGGAATTTTTGGTGCTATTTGTTAAAAGAAAATGTGAATTATTACTTTTATTGACAATGTTATTTTCTTTCTACAATAATATATATTTATCAATTAGGCTGTTTATTATCAATTATTATTTTATTGATTTATTTAAAATAAGACCAGAATCAAAGTTTAGATTATAGTACTTTGATCTACCTCAACAGGAGGAAAGGTGCTGGCATGCTCTTCATAGAAATAGATGAGCTCCGATTATGAGAAGGCACAACTCCTTGGTTCTAGGGTACAACTGGCAGGTTCACAACAAAAGTGCAGAGCAGAAGACATGGCTTCCTTGTTCTCCAGAGGAGAAAATAGTAGACCTTCGGCTCTCCTAAGAAGTCATGCCTCCTGAAGGGAAGAATACTACATACATCCTGGTTATTTAGAAGAGAGGACATGGCACTCCATTAGAGAGGTCAATGAGAAGGCACAGCTCCTTGGATCCCCTTGATAGTATTGCATACTATACTTCAGAACCTTTGATTTTGTTCATTTCATATTGTATTTGATTATGGCCCTGCTACTATGGAGTTATGATTTATAATATTGTTTAGTAATATTTAGAAAGTGAACAAATATTAATTATCTGCACTGCTGCTTCTGCCCTACAGTACTGGTAGTCCTTTGAGGTGAAAGCTCTTTGTGGTAAATTGTCTGGTACAGTTAATTGGTACGGGTTCAAATTGTGCGCGAGTCGCGTACAATAGTCAGTTCGCGGACAGTAAATTGGATCGAGTTACGGGCGGGTTTTGTGGTATTCTACTGAATCGCTTAATTACCGCAGGTTCCGGTGGTACTGCACCCTCTAGCCTAGGTATGAACTAGCCTAGGTATGAGGTATGAACTAGCCTAGGTATGAACTAGCCTAAGTATGAACTAGCCTAAGTATGAACTAGCCTAGGTACTTCTTGACCCCTGGGAAGGACTTGAGCAAGAAGTCGAAATCTCGAGTTAAGTTTTAATTAATTGGCTGTTAGAAATGATTGTTGTTGTTGCTATTATTATAGATTGGTGCACATGGAAAGCCAGTGGTATTTCTTCATCCCAAGGACTGCAATGGAGTGCTGGTAGAATTGGAAGAAGCTTAATATAACTTCCATCTTGAGATACATTCTCTTCAACTTAATATAACACTTCACCTGACTAGGACTCAATCATATGTACTGTCTTTTTGTTGTTGTTGTTGTTTGTTTGTTTTGTTATATGAGAAATTCAATGATTTGGCCACTGTTGTAAGTCTGGTTTCAAACAATTACTAATCTTGGAATCATTTTTTAATTGGGGAAATGTGGGAGGGAGGGGGAGGCAGGGCAGGCATGAGGGAGTGTGTGTCTTCATGAAAAAATATTTCCGCTAGTTTAATTAGGAAACTTCTATCATTCACAAGTAGTGTTTGGCAGTGTCAAAAAGGAGTCCTGTTGGTGGAGCCGGCGAGTCCATGTCCCCCAGGGAGTGGGCGTGTACCAGTTTGCTGGTATTTTCTAAGGTGGAAAAGGAAGATAATTTGAGCTGCACTGGTAAGTCACGTTGCGTAGCTTGCTAATGGTTATAGTGAGATTTTGCTAGGTGAAGGAGATATCCAACAATTGACTGAGTTCCTAGCTGGTGGTAGCTTTAAGTGAGAAGAAATTGAAATAGCTGTAGGATTACCTAAGCATAATAGATAATTGTCAAAAAGGCAGCAGTAATGTAGGTCAGAATGACTAACATTTTGACTGCCAGGATCATGGGTGGCCACACAAGTCATCCTGTAACTCTGAAGAGCCTTATAGACTCACTGCCATCCAATACAGTCCAGCTGGCCCAGCTAGCTCACTCCTAGAAGGACTATATTGCAGATACTTCAGTAAAAGCTTGTCATGATGTATCCAGGCTACCTGCCAACCTGCTTATTCCAAGTCTTTGTTATTCATATCAGCCACTCCTTGAATCCATATAAACTATTACAAGTTGACAGCCTAGATAACATGTTTACTTGTCCACTCTTTACACTAAGTTTTACATTCAGTATGAATGTTATCATTACTTTGTGATCAGTATGAATGCTTTGTGAATAATGTTATGGATACTTGAAGATAGCTACTGTGGACTGTTATGTGACAGAGTAACATAAATTGTGTGACAAATTTATTCTTATGCTTTAAGATTCATATAATGGCTTCGAACTACTCCAGCTCATCTCTCCAGAGCCTGGAAAAAGTCTTAGAGTCAACTGAAAATCTCCCGGAACTATTGCTCGAATTGTCAAGGAAGAGAATACTTGATAAGGTTGGCAAGGAGAGACTTGGATTACTGGACCAGAGCCTGAAACATGACATACTAATCAGGTTTGTAATACTCATGGTGAATGAGAGAGCCCAGAATGATGGTAAAGTTTGTGATAAAAAATGCCAGTTTGTGAAAAGGTATGGTTACTGCCCAGTGGAACCAACTGGTAATTGTCATGACCAAGTTTTGCTTGGGGAAAACGATATACAACATTTGACTGAGTATTTAACTCCAGGTAGTTTCAAGTGGGAAGAAATTGGAATAGCTGTAGGCTTACCCAAACACATTAGAGAGGATTGTGGAAAGGGTAGCAGTAATGTAATCAGAATGACAAACGTTTTGACTGCCTGGATCATGGGTGGCCACACAAGTCATCCTGCATCTCCGAAGAGCCTTACAGACTCACTGCTATCCAGTACAGTCCAGTTGGCTCAGCTAGCTCACTCCTTGAAGGAGTATATTGCAGATACTTCAGTAAAACCTTGTAAATTACCTTCAAAGACATCTTCTGTAGAAATAACTGAAGAGCCATTAGATACTGAAGTTCCTGAGGGAATTTCAACACTGCTTGAGGTTCAAGTAAGTTCTGTAGAGCCAGTCAGCTACCAGTGGCTAAAAGATGGTAAGGAAATCTCAGAAACGAGCAATTATTCAGGAACGTCAACTCCCATACTTTATTTAGGCCAATGCAGTCAGCAGTCTCAAGGGAGTTACTCGTGCGTTATTAGATCTGGCATTGTAGAGTTGAATTCTGAAGCTGCAGAATTAACAGTAAAGATGTCAGTAGAGAAAGAGCATCTTTTGAAGTGCTATTCTCACATCCGACCTCGAGATCCATGGCCACCAATCAGTAATAATGCATACCATACTCTAATATTACACGAAAAAGCAAAGTATAACGATGAGAAATGTGTCCCAGTTACAAAAACCATGGAACAGTCGTTAGTAAAGAAAGATACAATTACTTATAAAGAAGCATTCAGTGTATTTTGTGAGTCTTCTTTAGTTATTATTGAGGGTCGTCCAGGTAGTGGTAAGACAACACTAGTTCACAACCTTGTAAGTGATTGGGCAAATGGAGAAAATGTGTTAGTCGGTTCAAAACTAGTAATTCTAGTAACACTCAGGATAGTACAGTGTAACAATACACTAGAAGATTTACTGAAAGTGTTTTATAGTGAAGTTAATATACGAAAAAAACTAGTTAAAGAAATGGAAATATCCAATGGAAAAAATATGTGCTTTGTTCTTGATGGCTGGGATGAGTACCAGTACCAGGGCACTGATAATATTATAGTTCAGTTGCTGCACAAAACATATCTAACTTCTTCTATGGTCATTGTCACATCACGACCTGTAGCTCTAACAACTGATTTAAAATGCCGTTCCAGTGTGCGAATAGAAGTTATTGGTTTTACTGCAGATAGAATTTTGGAGTACGTAAGATCCTATCCTTTTCAAGAGATATGCAGCAACTCAAATGGCATGGCCATTAATTTGATAACTTACTTACAGACACATGTAAATGTGTTTCACATGTGTTACCTCCCACTCAATGCTTCCATTATTTGCTATCTGTATGCAAAAAATGAGGGGGACATTCCCTGCACTGAGACTAAAACATATGAAGCATTTACAATTGCCACTATTCTGCGAAAGGTAAAGTGTGACAAGAAGCACTGTGTTCAGATTAAGTCATTGGCAGATTTAGACAGTCATTATAAAGAGAAATTTCTTCAAGTCTGCAAGTTAGCTTTTGAGATGACAATAAATTTGTCTCAGACAGTTTCTAAGCAAAGTCTTTCTTCTCAAGTATTATTAATTGGTGATACAAATTCAGATAATTTCTCTCTTGGTTTACTTACAGTACAAAGGATGTCTCTGGCTTATGGAGAAGACCAACTATGCTCATTCCATCATCTCAGCTTTCAGGAATTTCTGGCTGCTTATCATTTGACAAAATTAAGTCAAGATTTTCAAGACTCGTTTATCACCGGAAAGAAGAATTTGAAAAATGTGTTGAAATATTATTTTGGAATAAAACTATTTACAGGTGCTGTAGACCAAATTATTCGTGAATTATCTACTAACTATGACAATCTTGACATAATCCATTTTGTTTTCGAATCTCAACAATCTATTGTCCATTCCTCCTTCGCAGAGTTAAACAGAGGAGTTTTGACATTACACAATGTTTTTCTCACACCGATTGATTTTGTAGCAATTGCTTACATCTCGTCGAAATCGCCCCGTATAAATAAAATTCAATTTAGTCAGTGCTTATACGATGTAGAAAGCTTGCCAATGTTAGATGGGAAAAACTTCAATCATATAAAATATCTTCAAATTGAGGAAAGTTGTGATTCTGAATGCATAGCAGATATAATAAATACATTTCAAAATCTTGAAGCCATAGATGTGAGTACATCAAATATCTGTGATTTTGTACCTGAGTTGACTGCCATCAGTGCTCCCCGTCTTAGAGAGGTAAAAATTAACGTGTACGATCCTTTACATAGTACATATGATTTGGTACCCAAATTAAATTTTGGTAGTAAATATCTGGAGCAGATTTACTTTAGGTGGACATCATTGAGACACCTTAAAATCATGAAAGCTGCTATTAATGCTCATTTTGGATTTGAATGCTATTCAGGGATGAGTTGTCCGTCAATATATCTCTGTGGTCAGCCAGAGCGATTGCATTCTGTAGCATTGGACAAATTTGCTATATTTGTTGAAATTTCTCTCGTAAATTGTGAAATAGATGACAGATTAGTTTGTTATTTGTCTCAAGGGTTCAGAAAATCCACTCATTTGGTCACTCTTGAACTGGACTACAATAAAATCTCAGATGATGGTGCAATAATAATAGCAGAGTTGTTCGGGACTAGAAGAATCTCCGAACAGGGAAAAGGACTTGAACAATCTTATTCATAAACTCATTCATACCTGTTCACACTTATTCATCAAATTACTCTAGCTACCTTACCTGTTTATTTTATGTATAATGATATTCATGCTCTTCCCTAAAACCACTCTAACTTGTACCATGTCGTGCTCATATAATGTGTTGTAAAATGTCTTGTTGAATTGGTTCATTGTAAGTCAAACTTGGTGATAGAGCAGACCGCGTTACCTGCGAGTGGCTTGTTGTTGAGTTGAGATCTACCACGCCGGCAAAGTATCCGGTTGCTCACCTCACACTAGCCGCGGGGCGTTAACTTGCTTAGCTAAGGGCAGCTTATAGTGAACCCTGGTCCTTCGTAATTTCCGGGACTACGACTAGAGGAAGTTACGCACCTCCTGTTCATGGTCCTTCGAGCCGGATACTTCTGCGCAGGAAGACGACTCCGACATCGCTCTCTTCTGTGGCTCCGAAGACGACTCTGCAGCAGCTCCAAAGACTGCGCATCCACTGCAGCTCCGACGACCTCGACGTCATCTGCAACATCTGTGGCTCATATCGGCTGTGCACGGTTGCGATTCTTTCCAAGTTTGAGGCAAAATTTTAAGATTTCACAATCAATAGATTTCACCATTGCCTCAGCTTGGGGGAATTCAAAACTTAGCATTGCTTGATTGAGTCTTTCTCTGTCAACTCAGTACACTTCAGAGTTCTTTTCACAGTAGTCCAGACTGTGAAATACTCATCTCATATATTCGACTTCCAACAACTGGAAGAAGACCCTACTCCAAATACAAGTTCTTCTCAAGACTCTACACAAAATGGACGAAATTGCTGGCATCAATGAAATTACCAAGCTGGAAGTAGTCAAAGCCAAACGGTCATGCAGACGTGGGCGCATCACCCGATTGAAGACCAAGCTAGATAAATTTCTCTCCCAACCACTCAGTTCCCTAAATTCCAAGGAACTTAAAGATTGTAAGGAAGATCTCTCTCGGGAAATCAAGATACATGTGGCATTGCAGAACCGTTATGAAATACTACTCCAAGACAAGGTACTCACTGAGACCGAGATTGAAGAAGAGGAAAATGCTGCTGAGGACACAAAAAGGATTTCCACAGAGTTCTTATGCGTCAAGCCGAAGCATTACGAACCAAGTTCACACACTACTCCGAAGTTCTCTTGATTCAGACGGAGTATGACAGCTTTCTAGAGCTCAGCAATCCTGACTTGCCCGAGTTCGAAAAGGACGTCTCTAGGATCCAGAAGAAACTCAGCACCTTCCTACAACAGACATCACCTCTAGCTGATGACACGGAACTGGCTCCACTTCGAGAAGCATGCAAGTTGAAACTGAATGAGAGCTACAGAACACTGACTCACTCTCGAGAAAGAAGAGCAGAAGCAAGGAAGAAGAAATCTCCTGAAGCAGACAAATCAGAAGGAGAAAGAACAATCTTCCAGGAACGGACAAGACTGGATCTGGAAATGCCCACCTTCTCCGGCAAGCCACTTGAATGGAGACCCTTCTTTAAGCTGTTCTCCTCAACACTTGAGACTCGAGGCAAGCGTCTCAGTGACCAAGAAAGAATCTGCCTACTGTTGAAAGCCATGAAGGATGAGAACGCTCGACAAGTGGTCCTTCTACACTCGCAAGGAGATGATGGCTACACCAAGGCAATTGAGGCTCTGGTGAATAATTTCGGAAGTCCCTCGATAATATTTCCTCATCACGTTCGACGTACAACTGCTCGTGAATCCATTGACTTCAGCAAAGACGGCTTCACTAAACTGCGACAACGCTTCCTTCTACCCTATCAAGCTATGAAGGAGATGAAGGTAGCCACTCTTTCTCAGTACCTCACTGCTTTGGCATATGAAGACTTCACTCCTAGGATGAAGGAAGAGTGGACTAAACATATAGCTGACAAATCCGAGTTACCGACACTAGAGGATCTCTTCGCCTACACGGAACCCCTCGAATACAAGATGGCCAATATCCACATAGCCTCATCCTCCACAACCGAGAAATCGTTTGCTCCTCGCAAACCTGCAACCAATTGGTCAACATCATCTAAGCCCAATCGTTCATCCTGTGCTCTCTGCCATGAGCATCATGGTCTTCATCGTTGTCCTGTATTCCTGGGCTACGACATTCCCAAGCGGATCAAGTACATGAAGGAAAAGAAAGGCTGCACAAATTGCCTGAGTCTCTCTCACTCCTGTTCCAGCTGCCCCTCTTCATACACATGTAAAAGATGCAGTCAGAAACACAACACTATGCTGCACAAGGAAGATACTGGTACTTCAACATCAATACCGACAGTCCCTGGATCATCTATGCTGTCTGTGGTAGATTCTACTGCTCCGTCCATCCCATCTCCAGAAGCACCACCAGTGATAGCTTTCCTCCACACTGCTCTTGTCAAGGCCAAGAATGGGAATCGAGAATGCCATGCTCGGATTGCTCTGGATACTGGATCATCCTCCTCATTAATAACTGAAGCGCTCGCTTCGCAACTCAAGCTGAAGCGTTATCCACAACGACTCAGTCTCACAGGAGCCTACGGTGGTGGTCTCAGCAAGCATTACGTCAAGCTCGACTTTCAGTCTCTCCATGATGAGTCTCAACAAGTGACGATCAAGCTCTCAGTGGTTTCCAGATTGCCAAATGCCTATCCTCCCAATCGCAAAGACGAGATAGCAGCTGTTCCTCATCTCAAGGATCTGACCTTAGCTGACCCCGCCTTTGGAGGACCCCTGGACGCTCTCATAGGAAGTCTGGATTATGGCAAATGCATCCTAGGATCCTTAACGTATCACGTCGCCTCAGACATTGCTGTTCAGCCTACTCTCTTCGGATGGACAGTGACGGGTCCAATGGACTACGAACCACCCTCCTCCTCGGTGTTGAAGATACAGACTGCTGAGGACAATCTACAACAAGACCTCCAACTCCTCTGGGCTCTAGACAAGACTCCGGAGACACCGACCTTCAATGCTGTGGATGAGGCAGCAGTGTACCACTTTTCTGACACTCACTCCATTGAAGAAGACGGAAGGTACAAGGTCCGCCTGTCTCGCATCACCAATCCACCTGAACTAGGACAATCTCGACACCTCGCCCTCAAATGCCTGCAGCAGAATGAGAAATCCTTAGCCAAGAAGGGAAAACTCAACGAGTTCAATTCAGCTCTGCGAGAATACCTACAGTTGGGTCATGCTGAGGAAGTCACTGCATCCGAACTCCCACTCACTCACTATTACCTTCCTGTGCATGGAGTTTTTAAGAACTCCTCCACAACCACCAAAGTTCGTCCAGTGTTTGACGCATCTGCCAAGTCCAGTACCGGCGTTTCATTGAACGATCTTCTCCACACTGGTCCAAATCTCTACCCGTTGCTTTCCGACATTCTACTTCGGTTCCGACTGCACCAAATTGGATACTCCGCCGACATCTCAAAGATGTTTCGTGAAGTTTTGCTTCATGAGGATGAGAGAGATCTTCATCGATTTCTTCTTCGAACATCTGAAGGTGCCATCATGGATTGTCGTATGAAGCGTTTGACGTTTGGGGTACGTCCTTCTCCATTTCTAGCCACCCAAGTAATCAGACATCTTGCTCGACAATATCAAGACACTCATCCAAAAGCCAGTCGTGCAGTACTTCGAGACTTCTATGTCGATGACTATGTCTCTGGAGCAGACACTGTCGAGGAAGCCAAGGAAATCAGAAGTCAACTCTGTGATCTACTCAAGCTTGCAGGCATGAACCTGAGGAAATGGAGAACCAGTGATGAAGTCTTTCGCAAATCTATCCCTGCTGAGCTCGTGGAGATGGAGGATCTGGCTCTAACTCTCTCCAACCGATCATTGAAAACCCTGGGTATTCATTGGAACATCATCAGAGATGAACTCCATGTTTCCACTCCTGAAGTAGATCCAAACTCTTCTCCAACCAAACGCATTGTGGCATCCATCTCCGCTAAAGTGTTTGATACACTGGGACTCTTCTCACCATCAACCATCACAGCCAAGATTCTTCTCCAGAAGTTATGGAAGAGACAAGTCAGCTGGGATCAGCCCATCCCAGAAGAACTACAACTTTCTTGGAAAACCTGGCTTGCTGATCTACCTCTTATCACCTCTCGACCGATTTCACGAAGATATTCACTCAACCCTAGTCCAGTAGTCTTTCGTTCGCTGCATGGATTCTCGGACGCATCTGATCTCGCTTATGGTGCTGTTGTGTACTTGCGACAAGTTCATGAAGACACATCTATCTCCGTTTCTCTGGTGATGTCCAAAGCAAGAGTCTCTCCTCTCAAGCCATTGACCACTCCTAGAGCCGAGCTAGTGGCAGCCTATCTCTTGGCCAAACTTCTCAGCTACATCTCCGACCTTCTCAATATTTCAGATCTCTTCGCCTGGACAGACTCATCTATTGTTCTGTGCTGGCTGAGGAAACTACCTTCCACACTCAACACGTTTGTGGCTCATCGTGTGTCAGCCATTCAGGATCTAATACCGATATCAAAATGGCATCATGTCTCAACCTCTCATAATCCTGCCGACTTGCTCAGTCGCGGTCTACCTGCTGTTCAACTCCTGACCACCGATCTGTGGTGGGAAGGACCTCCGTGGTTAAAGTTATCTCCGGAAGAATGGCCACAACTCCAGTTTGTGATTCCATGCAGCATCCCAGAAACGAAATCAGTTGTTCTTCTCAGTTCACCTCCTCAAGAACGCTTCCAACTATGGAAGAAATACTCTTCATTTCATCACTTAGTCCGTGTTGTTGCTTGGATTCGAAGATTCTACTCCAATCTCAAACTTCCCTCTCACTCTCGGAAAAAATCA
>WLWD01002608.1_pt1 | contig 18855 bp, 9 predicted proteins | sample 6712731 | NCBI WGS metagenome assembly WLWD01 (sample SAMN12718690, study PRJNA576275) | sponge metagenome | isolation source: marine sponge | host: Mycale hentscheli | place: New Zealand: South Island, Marlborough, Capsize Point | collected 2014-11-01
TTGTGTGTGCTATATTATATGCTGCATGTACAATTTCAGATATACACTGACAGTTAGCTCAAATTTGTACATCCCTTAAAGTATCACGCTTCGTTATGCTCATCTAATAAATAAATAACATACAGTGCCAACACACGTACAGTACGACCACTCAACAGTATTTTTCAACAGTTAATGTGCCTATGAGAATCTATACAGTTATAGGCTTGTGTATCAGTAGTGAGTGTGTATTCATGAATATTCACGAGCTGATCAGAGTTGGTATCACCATTACCTGAATGGGAAAAGCAAGGAAAAACAATAGATTGAAAAAGAAGACATTGTATGGGGGTTCAAACCTCGATCGTCAACTCCGCATGTTGCCTGCCTACCATTGAACCGTCCAGAACAAGCACTTTAGTTAATCCAACATAATAAAATTGTGATTGTACTATAGGAGAAAACTGGTTTGAAGTTTCTGAAAAAACGTTTCAATGCTTTGACTGCATTTGACTGTATGTTAGTGACAAGAAATTTGTAAGGAAAGATTTGTGAAACTCCTTTAATTATTTTTTCAAAAGTTTACTCTATACTTGGAAGTATTGCATGCTTCCATAGCAATTGGCTATGATCAATTGAAAATTAAGTGTTGATGTGCATCAGAAATAAAGTTAAGTGTTGATGTGCATCAGAAACAAGATCTCCAGATAATATCGAGGAACAATTTACTACTAATGACTTAGTTCAGTTCTTTTACTATATTAAATATGAATAAAAAGACAAATTGAAGCATTTGTCCTGTGAGTCCATATTAATCTGACTAAAAAACTTCTAAAACTTCAATATTTCGAACTACGTTTGTGAAGCTGATAAAAAATCTAGGTGTGCATACATCATGTCTCTAAATATTTTAAAATTGATATTGCTTTAACTGCAGCTCAACTATAGTCATCAAAGTTTTAAATGAACCCATAAAATGGAAAGACAGATGCTCAGATTAAGTCAAATTAAAATTTTGCTGAATGAATATTAATATGACAGAAAAGTTCACAGTAGAATTCTGTAATTGTAGACTACTTTGAATCATAGTTGGTTCAGGCACAAAACAATTATTCAGACTCAGAGGATATACCAGGCTCAGCAGTTATTTAAAAGCAGTACAAATTGATTAGACACTGAGGACAATCAACAAAGTAAAGAGAGAGTGGCCTCTGCAGATGCACTGTGCACTGATGATGATCCTGCGACTGAAGTAGGAGTGGGCACAATACAAGTGGGCTTAGGTTAATATTCAACAGGTGTTTCTCTGGCTTTACAGACTGACTCCGCATTCACTGTACTAGCTGCACAGTTATCCACCTCCTACCCTTCTGTGGTCCATCAATCCTGCCCTTTACAGGTATGGTAGCATAAAAAGAAGTATTGCTAGTGTCACCATTAACAAATACCAGTGGCTGCCATATCTTGTGCCAAAAATTTTGAGAGCATGTGAGGTTTTTGTTTTCGTTTGTTTGTATTTTTTTCTATTCTTATTTTTAATCTTTTGAATGGTCGGGCCAAACTGTCCAAGTTGTTCTTCAAGCCTTGCCTACAACATTATATTATTGTACTACAATACATAATTATGATTATACATGAAAATTGGTGTTAAAGAAATAGATACCCAAAGCTAAAATGTTATTAATACATACAACATAGGATTAGGAACCATAGCGGCCGTAGCGGCCATGGCTGCTACACTTTTTTCAGGAATGATATAAATCTGTTTGATCATTCTAGCACATGCGCATTTGTTTTTCCCTTGTGGCAGCCGATAACTGAAATGTTGGGGACAAAATAAGTTCGCAAGCCTTGTATCGGATTGCTCCTTACTCTGATTTAGTGTCAAATGAGATCTTGCAAATTATATTGCAAAGAAATAGGTTGCAAGAAGTTTTAAATCCCCAGGGTAGATGGCCTTGTATACAGCAATGATTGTTGTAATTGGTACAGGGTCTTGCTATGCAAGACTATGACGATAGGCAATTTGCATCATTGTTAGAGCCAGTAAGAAAGGGAAGATTTAATGAGTAATGTTAATTCTGTTTTTCTTCCTAAAGGTTTTTTTAACTGGAAAGATGAAATAGTCAAATTTGATATCCATGACTCTAGTGTGAGTTTTACTTGGAATCAGTTTGGAAGACTTTATCTTCTACTGCATTCACTGTAACAAAGTGTCTATCTAAACAGGTTAAGATAAAAGTCAGTGTCTTTTAAGATTCTTTCAAACTTAAAATTTTTGTTTGACAAGATATTGTATGTGTGGCAAATGTGACAGCTTGATCGGTATGTACACTTTAAAATTGCTTTCTACACCCATGTACACAAGAGGGTTATAGCATAGCATGCATTCTGTCAGTCTGTCTGTCATGCTCTGATTTCGGAGATTACTGACAATTATCTGTTGATTTAGGTATGACCTTACTCAGAACGACTAATTAAGACCTTACATTGTGCTACTTTTTTTTAATTTTGGGCTGATTTTGAGAAAATGCAAAGCTGTCAGCTCTGCATAGGTACTAGATTTGTGGTTAGCTACCTTTATCGGCACATTGTCATCACGTGAGCAAACTTTTCTTGCTTCCTGCAGTAGTTTTGCTTTACACTGGGTAGTTAACGCAGTGTTAGAAGTGGAGTTTCATGTTGAGAATACATACCAGTGAATGTCTCTCCACATGTTTCCCTAATGGAAGTGTTTACATGTATTGTATTAATTACTCGAACTATAATGATACCTGTATAAAATAGCCAATAAATTATTCATTTGATCTGAAATGATTTGTAATAGTAGTGTTGAGGGTTTGCACCTTTGGTGCTTCATTAACCTCTTAGTAGACATTGATTTTTTCCACTTTCTGGTATTAAAAAAATGAAAACAAGCAACACATACATTTTCTTTGTATAGAACTCTCTTCCTCAAAATCAACTTCTACATTTACCGAACTTGAACCGTTAAGTTCATATTCTAAGTATATTTGATAAACTGAGTTTTCAAATTCTACCTACACTTACCTTTGTACAGAGTGTGATAAAACTTGGTTTGTAACGTCCTGTTATTACGTTGACACTACTTCAACAACAGGTCAGCTATAGACATAATGTTTTACATGAAGTGATTAAAAAATACATACAAACAATATTTTTTCATTCTTTCAAAAACAAAAAAAAATTATAGACAAATTACATTTTACCACACATTTCATTCATGTCAAAGTCAACTTCGGAGTTCATAATAAATTGATTTAGCTTCAGTGGGCAGTTAATAGGAAAATTCTTAAGTACTGAGTGTGCTTCTTTTACAAAAAAAATGAATATTTTACTAATAGAACAAGTTCCATTCATTCATTTTAGCTTCAAATGTTCAGCAGTATATTGAAGAAGTCAAAGTGAATCCCTTTTGATATCATGATGCCTCTAGTTAAAGAAGTTATATCCTCACACAGAGTCTGCGACTTACAAGAATGCTTGTGTGAAGCACAAAATAGAATACCTTATAAGCTATAGCTATACTCATGAACTACAAATGTACTCATGAGCGGTATGACTACTACAAGTCTACTATCTTGGGTCAAATCTTGCCACCAGACTTCCTTACAGGCAGTAGCTTTGTGGTTTATAAGTTCTCCAGTGCCCTTTGCACCAGATATAACACAAATATCAGTTTAAAATAGTTCTTGCAGTGGGATCAGTATGGCAGAAAAATGAATTATAGAAAAATAGTTGACCTCTGCAGCAGAAAGTTGGAAAAAATGTCTAAAATCTACCCAGAAACTTGCACCATGGCAGTCTGTAAACTATCTGTCATATTCACTATAACATTTATTACACATTTCCATCATGCCATCATCCCATCTGATGCAACTGTAAACCGCTAACTAACTGTCAACTGTATCCAATTTCTTCCTGGCTTCGGTGCAATCAGTCAAGTCCTTTACATGTCTAACCTGTCATTTCCCACATTGCAGGTTGGTAAAGGGTCTAGCAAAGCCAGACTAAAGTTTACTCATTTTTTATGCTTAAGTAGTGTTGTAATAATTAAAGATAAGTTCGAGCCAATATTTCTAACCTGAGACTACGAAGCATTTATTGTCAAGTATATAATTATATATATTGAACAGTATTCTATTGCGTGTGCTATAAGCTTTTAATATGCTGCATATGCAATATTTGACATCACGAATGGTTAGCTCAAATTTGGACAACCGTGAAATTATCTCGCTTCACTATTCTCATCGAATAAATAAGAGACATAATATAAACATTTGAATACGTATATTTTCAGTAGCTAATTTGGTAGTATGTTAACACTATACCCACTCAAATGATTGATAAAAAGTAATGGGGTTTCAATGCCATAGTAAAAATTTGCCATAACTGTTTGAATTGAAAAAACAAACAAAAAAACAAAAAAAAACAACAACAAGTAACGTCAGTTAAACTATTTATTTGTGATATTCTGTCGCTAAGTAGTAGCTGTAATACACAATACTTTCACACAACTGGACATACCTACACAAGACATACCTTTGTGGTTAGTCTAGGAAAGTGAATTTTCGAATTCACCATTAACTTGAATAGAAAAAAAAGGAAAAGGAACTGAGGTAAGTTTGTAATTTTAACCGCACCCACAAAAGAATTCAAAACAATACATGATTTAATTTCTATGATGATATGGGTAATAATCAACAAAACAGACATTTCTGTTTAGTGAAATTTTGGACAGGGTCGAACACCGAAATAACACAAAATGCTAGGGTCAAAGTATACAATGACATACGTACGTCCAAAAATACATATATAAAACAAATTAATATCCCCTATTTCCAATTATGTTATCCCTGATAGTGTCTCGCTCGCTTTGCTCACTCACCAATACATCATTTATAACAAATTAGCATGTAAATTGGCATGGACCATCAAAAACCATTTTGATATAATTATAATAGTAAATCAATTATACATGTTTTTTATTATGTTTAAAAAAGAACTTTCGATCATTAACGAAATTAATGCAACATATACAAAACTTGAAGTTTTTGCCATGTGGGCTTATATTTGTCTGACAAAACAGTATCTTAAAATGAATTACAATTTGTACAGCTGTTGATGAACTCAGTGTGAAATATCCTGTAGTTGACTGTTCACAGTATATTCTATTGTAATAAAACCGTAACACAATAGCCATAAAATTTCTAAATGAAGTATTTAAAAAGCAAAAAAGTCTTAAATTCATTTCACCAGATGCTTTATTATTAAACCTGTGGAGTATATTATTCCTTTGGCTTCAGTAAGCTATAAACACAGGAGGAGCATATTATAAATATGCTATATTTATGCTTCAACATAAATGGCAAGTAAGCTAACCTGTATGGAGGAGGGAAGGGGGTCAGATAGATTTAGCTAAACTGCTCCTTTGAAATTAATTTATGTCATTTGAGAATTGATTCAGCTCAACCACTACAGATTTTACTGAAGGTGTCAGAAACGAAGACAAATTATGGAGCTTGGGGCTGAGAAACCTCTGTGAATTTTTACTTAGCCAGGGTTTCCAAAGATTGAATAAGAGAGAAACTATCAGGAACTTTCTGCAGTTCTAAGTGCTTTAGGTCCCTGTTCTATCCTAAACCAATTTTTGATTTGGAGTTATAGTAAAAATTACTCCACGAAATGAAGGTCGGTACAAAATTTGCACGACCTAGGGAAGAAGGCTTGTGGATAGTGTAAATCCCATACTAGCCGAACAGAGTGGTGCAATCAACTTCTATATACCATGGCTCTAGACTATGTAAACAATAATTTTGATTAGAGACAGGTATGAAATTTTCATGACACTGCAAATTCAGTAATAAATCATATAAAATGATTATGCCAAAGTCACCTTTTGATTTATTGGCTCCAGTGAGCAGTTATTCTTGGAATATACAAATTTAGGTACAGGGAGCTAAGAATAACATTTTACATAGAAAACTTGCCAGCTTGCTTTATTAGATCTACTACCTTTAGAAAGCACAGGAATACTAATTGCTTACTTAATCGTGGTGCTGTTTTTGTTGGCAATGTCTTATACAATTAATATGGTAAGACGGTCTCACCAGTAGGATTTGATGGAAACTAATGAATTTGAGAGGCAACAATCACCCAGAAGTATATCAAAATTCCAGATTGAGCAAAAAGCTGTGAGGTTACGGTCCACCACTCGCAGAGAGAAACGGCAATCAAGCTTAACAAACATGCCCCCCCCTCAATAAGTAGGTCGTGCAAGCACATCAATACTTTAAATGAACTACTAATACTCCAGGCTGGCATAATATAACTGGTTGACTCATTGCTTTTCTGATGACTGTGATAACTGTCTGACACCTACAAGACATCTTTTCGAAGATTCCAGTAAGAAATAAGATGCTTTCTGATCAAGCAATGCTGCTGCCTCCACAATATACAACATTAAGCATAACATTGAGAAGTCATAGTCAGTCAGCTGAAAGTGCCATCTCTGTGGTGGGATGGAAAACAGGTAGGCTGCCACCAGAATTCTGACCAGCATGTAGAGAAACCGGTAAAGGCCCACTGGCGTCAAGTACTTCACAGGTTAGATCAAGGTTCTTAGGCTATCTTGGAGTTCCCCAAGAGTTACGTTATAATTTGGTAACAGGTCTTGACAAAACTATGTATGAAGTCAGAATTGAGAAAACTGTATGATACAAGAGAATATGAATAAGTTTGACGCATGCATGGTGAGTAGCGATGTTACATAGAAAGTTTGGCTGTATTCTAGATAATGCACAGGTGTATGCGCATGCATAAAATTAATGAAATGGGAATAAACTAAAGTACAGGAAATGAACTAAAATACAGGAAATAAAGTAAAATTAGCGAATAAATGCATTATAATTAGTAATTCAGATTTTGAGGTATAATGCAGGAGCTGCAATACAGGAGACATTTATTTTAATGTCCTATAGTCATGCTTCTGCAAAATAGCAAGTAAAAAGCCTATACATGGGGGAGTGTGGGTGGGAGAGAGGGACAGGGGGTTCAAATGGGTTTGGCTGAATGCCAATCCCCTTTAAATTGATGATATTCATCTCCACAAATAATTTTATGCGAGTTCCATTTTTATCTAAAAATTAGCATACAACCTTCTTCCTATAAATGTTAAAATAATATTGTTATAACAGAAGTTTTGGCGAGTAACACAATAATTGTAACAAACATTACATACACAAAATCAGAAGCTATTATTCTATAATATGCTAATTTAATTTGACAAACCAAGTTCCTAAACTTAAATACTACAAATACTTACTTTTGTAGAGCTGATGATAAATTTGGCACAAAACTTCCTTTATCAAGTATTCAGTTGATACTACTTTAGCAAGACCTAAGCTATAGCCACACAAATTTTAGATGAGTCATTAAAAGAAATACATTCATGAAAGAGCTAAGAATCTGTCAAACTAGATAGTCAGACAAAAAAAAGAACAAACCCAAAAATACAACCAGCAAAAAAATAAATAAAACAATGCATACACTTATAATATAAAATGCATTTTATGTTTTAAATGCATGTTGTGCTTTATTCATTGCTAATTTCTACCTACACACACACTAATCTTTTTTGTACAACTTTTATTGAAACACTAAGATTTTGCTGAAGGTGTCAGAAACTAAGACAAATGCTGGAACTTGGGGCTGAAATGCCTGAGTGAATTGTTAACTAGCAAAGATCGCCAAAGATTGAATAAGAGAGAACTATCAGGAACTTTCTGCAGTCCTAAGTGCTTTACATCACTGTTCTATCCTAAACCAACGTTTAATTCGGAGTTATAGTTTAGGTTACAACACGATGTAACGGTCGATACAAAATTTATACAACCTAGGGCGGAAGGCCCATAGATAATGTAAATCCCATATAGAACGAACAGAGTAGGTGCAGCCAACTTGTACCATGGCTGTAGGCTATGCAAATGATAATTTTAAGTGGAGACAGATATAAAATATTCATGACACCACAAATTCGTATACTTTCAACGCAAAACTCCACTGCCATTAACTCCGTTATCTTCACGTGTTGTCTGCAGTGCAACACCAATAATTAAATTAGATTGAATTAAATTATCTCACATGATTACGGTATGACGATAGGTGGCAATAATCCCAAAAGCTAGTACTGACGTGAAGCTGAGAGCTTCATGTTTTCTCAAAAATCAGCCCGAAATTCCGAAAACTAGCACAATGAAAGGTACTAAATCGCCGCTCTGAGTACTTTCTGACGTTAATCAATGGTTAATTGTCAGTAATCTCCTACTCTGACAGAGAGACAGAAAAACAGGCAAACAGACAAGACAACTCGCGCATGCGCATTGAGAGTTAATAAGGAATAAAGTTGCTACACTTTTATAGGATACACAAAAACACTTACTTAATGGTATTCATTTTAAGATAACAGCATTTATAAGCAATAAAAGAATTTATGAGCAATAAATGTCTACTGTCATATACGGTCACAGGAAAGGTGGGTGTAGCAGTATGAATGCCATTTTATCACCTGACCTCATTATTACTTGTAGCTGGCATGAGGTCTGAGTCTGCAAAACTAGTGTCACAACCTTGACAATAATTATACCAAAATCATTCATGTATGCTTTAAATTCGTATAAAAATGATTTTAAGATGTGTGGGCATAAAGTATGGAGTTGAATAATTTAAAGTGTTACATTGAGGCTTCAAATAATATTGACTGGCAATACAATTCCAGTTTTCACATTTGAGGGGGCTTCTAATCAGGTGTGATTACTTAACCTGAAGCTTCTAGAGTAGTTTGGCAGAAAAAAGTAAAGAGAGACAGCCTAAGTTCCACAGCCTTCTTTGTGCTTAAAAGTTCTTACCATGTGTAAAGCACATACACCAGTTCTATGAGAAAAAGTTGCAATTTTGATATTACTCAGGAAAATCATGAAAATATACTGACTGCTTTACATTTTGCAGTGAAAAGAAATTAAGTAACGACAACTTACCAAACTTATATTCACAACTAAAAACTTCAGGGTGGCGAGGATTAAATATAGCTACGCCAATTGTGTGAAAAAACAAAATGTATCATTCAAATAATATAGCACACATGATTTTTTGCATTAGTTTCTCTCGCAGCGCTAACTGCTAGAGAAAATAATACTAAGCTTCATGTTGTGCCTGGATCCCAAAAGGCCAAGAAAGACAAGGGAAACCTAGTAGTATAAATTGTGGTTATAACTTAGTTTGCTAGTATATCATGAACTACTACTACAGCCAAGTAATCTCTCGTCCCTTTCTTGTTTATCCCAATCAACAACTCAGGATCCTATAATGTAATTAATGGGTGTGGTTTAAAATGGCATGGTCCAATATCCCTATTAATATATTATAATGTTTTTCCAGATGATATGCCAAAGTCACCTTTTGATTTATTATTATTTATTCAGGGAAATCTGGCTACAAACACTCATACACCCGTCCCCTCCAAAGTACGTCATGCATGCGCATCAATACTTAAATGGACTATGAATACTCTAGGCTGGCATAATGTAACTGGCAGACTCGTTACTTCTCCAATGTTTGTGACAACTTTCTGACAAGCTGCAGTTACTGTCTTTGTGTTGGGACATAGAACAGGTAGGCTGCCACCAGAATTCTGACCAGTACGTACACAAACTGGCAAAGGCTCACTAGCGTCAAGAACTTCCCAGGTGAACTCAAGTTTCTCAGACCTATCTAGGGCCACCCCAAGAGTTATGCCATAATTTGTTAAAAGGTTTTGACAAAACTACGCACGAGGTCAGAACTGAGAAAATTGTATGATACAAGGGAATGTGAATAAGTTTGATACATGCACGGTGAGTAGCGATGTTACATAGCAAGTTCTACTGTATTATAGATAATGCACGGGTGTATGCGCACACACAAAAATAATGAAATGGGAATAAACTAAAGTACAGGAAATGAATTAAAATACAGGAAATAAGATAAGATAGGGAATAAATGCATATATTTGGTAATGTTCAGATTATGAGGTATGATACCGTAGAATTATTTTTATTAATGTCCTCCTATAGTCATGCTTCAGCAAACACAGCAAGTAAGAAAGCTTGTACACAGGGGGATGAGGATGGGAGAGAGGGACTGGGGGTTCTGATAAGTCTGGCTCAATGCCAAAATTGAAATTGATGATATTCATCTCCACAAATGAAATAAATTTATCCAAGTCCAATTTATTATCTAAATAATTTGCTTACAATATTTTCCCATAAAATGATTAAATATCATTTTAATAGAACTTTTGTTGAGTAACACAATAATTGTAATAAATGATCATACAAAACTGGAAGCTATTATTCTATAATAGGCTTATGCTAATTTGACAACGAACTTCCTAAACTTAAATACTAATAATTACCTTAGTAGAGCTGGCGATGAACTTCAGTGAAAAACTTCCTTTATCGAGTATTCAGTTGATACTACTTTAGCAACACCTAAACTATAGCCATAAATACTTTAGATGAGTCATTTAAAGAAATACATTCATGCCAGATCTAAAGATGTGTCAAACTAGATCGTCAAAAAAATGAACAAAACCAAAAATACAACAAGCCAAAAACAACTACAATGCCTACACTTATATAAAACTAAAAAATGAACAAACAAAACCAAATAAAATCAATAAAAAAACAAATGAATAATAAATCAATGTTTACACATAAAATGCATTTTGTGTTTCACTAATTGCTAATGTATACCTACACTGTAAAAAACGAGGTGTTACATTACACCTCTTTTGGTGTTCCAACTACACTGTCTGTACTACACCCCATGGGGTGTATTGATACACCCCCATATTAGTGTCCCGTTACACCCTTCAAACACCCTCCTAGTATACCAAATAGGGTGTACCATTACACCCCTATCACACTCATAGGAGTGTTACACTACACTCCTACAGTGTATATGAACACCAAAACACACCCTATAGGGTGTAATTCTTCGCCAATATAAAGTGTACTGTAACGCCATGTGATTATATTCAGGTATAATACAGTAAATATTATTTCACATACAATACGAGTATGAGATGACACAAAAATTGTATGTTTGTATGTTTAGGTCCAATGATGACAGTTCACTCCCTCAGTGATGTAGAGTTCTTCAATCATCCATCACAGACACACCTTAGACAATCTCTATTCACTCAGCTTCATCTAAACACAAAGAACATTGAACACATTAACTTCCATATTTGATAAATTATTACAAAATATTACTACAGGCAACATGTCTACGTCAACTAACTGTGCAGCCCACAAAAAAATAAAAAAATAAAGCCCCTTATATATATTGTATTATATTAACTTCTATTTTCACTATCACTCTATATGGCAGTACCTAAATGGGAATATAACGTCCACTACCACCTCAGTTTCAAACACCACATGGCGCCGTGGTTCGCTTGACAATTACGATTATTCACTAGAATAGCGACACAGTTGTTGCTGTTTTTAATACAGTTTCTCTGACATGAAGTAGTACTTCATAAAATAGAAAAAAAAGGCGTAAGCACCAAATATTTTCCTAAATTTTTTTTCAAACAGCAGTCTGGAGCTATTGCAGGCATTTTCTAAATAGCTCAGTTTGCTTCGGAATTGTTTGTATTGGTATAAATCTTTACTGGAAAAAAGTTTTTAAAAATATGTGTCCATTCTTTACCGAATTGGTGGTCAGTCACCTGCCAGTAAAAGGGTTGAAGAACACACGATTTTGCCTCAGAACACTTAAAACATAAGCCCCCCTTAGTAAACTTAAGGATTGGACGTGGTAAACCAATCCTGAGTTACAGTGTGAAGCAAGGGAACCCTTTACCTCATTACAGATAGTACTTTTTGATATTGCAAATTTAATTCACTCCTATCTATCCCACCTATAGATACATGTCTGTCCCACTGTCTTTCCCATCCCAGACACACATGTATGTATAGGTGGAATAGATGGACATCCCATGGAACCCCAAGGTCCCGGGGACGATGGGATGGGTCGGACAATTTCTGGCATTTCCAGACATTTATGGAGTGAATTTACATTCCCTATTACACTTATATAAAACTTACTTAGCCAGTCCTTTGAAGCTTGTGTATAGATTACGCCTTGATACAAAACCTTTTACCTGCATACACACATGAAAATGGTTACTAAATTAATATTAACTATTATTCATTGTCCCATAAAAATGAAAGGTTATGTATACTATGGGAACAGAAACACTTTGACATCAAATTTCGGTCTAATTCTTAAGTACCTGATCAAATTCAAATTGGAAGATCATGTCAGATAAAATTTTGGCACTAGCTATTGTGGTATGTACTTTCATATGTACATGTCAGGCCAAAATTATAAATGTCCTTTCAAATTCATGGTGAAAGGGTATAACATCAGATAGACTCTGGTCCGTTATTTACAGCATTAAAGGAACCCCTAGATTATGCATGTACAGCGAGGACATCAATGGCATTAGGATAAATAGGTAAAGGGTTCATTCTAGAAAATGGTTAGCAGTATACTCGAGCCTCTCTGTGCTCTGAGTAATGGACACCATCAACCAGTCACAAGCTTGTGTGATTTGTGGTAAGGGGACATCAATATAGTGAGTCTATTAAAATGACTTGTAGTTTGTTATGGACCCCCCTCGGTTCCAGACTGACATGCACAAGTTACACATGACTTTTAAAGGGTTCATGATAATAAAATAACAGTTAAAATAGTACTACAGACTCAGCGGATTTGTAAACTTAAAGCACTCAAAACTCTCTCTCTTAAAGTAAACACCAATAAGTTCAGCAAGAAAATAACTCAGAATCTCATCTCTGCAACCCATTTCATTAACCCTTTACCAAATTACCAACATGAAATCCATTAGACACCCTTTACCCTAAGCACAATAAACCTTTTACCGTTTCCATGGTAGGCCCCAAAAAAGCCAATTAAAGTTGCTTATATCCTATATCAAATTTTATAGGACTCATTATTATTCCTGTTGTAAGTACGAAACCCCTTACCTAATCTTTATCACAAATAAGAATTTTCAATACTTCACTTCTTTAACATCACCCTACATACAAATTGTTATACATATGCTTAACCCTCTACTAAAAGAGGTATTTCTAGCTCAGCACAACAGGTGGAGAAATATTCTTCTAACGGAAACAATACTAAATAATACTATTTATTCAGTACAATAAAATTATTGGGGAGAAAGAGGGAGGGGCTAAAAAATAAGGGATGCCACATCACTTCTTGCAGGGAAATACCAATTTCAGCAAAGTCACATTACCTCCACTGCTCATATAAATACCCTACAAATTTTAAAACACACAACAACTCCCAATGGTATACCAATATTTCTTAATCAATATTATTTCATTAGAGAAAAAAGTACTGAATAACCTCACAACTGCAAATCAAAAAAGAATAACTTGCAAATCGTTTACAGTTACTGGTCAAAATTGCTGCTACTTACAACTGCTTCATAGAATATAGAATTTTACAATTCCAAATTGAGTTAGTCTAATATCGAGACCATTCACCTTTTTTTGTGAGACCGGCACAGTGCTGCAAATGATATTATTTTAGTTTCTAATTTGTGCTATGTAGTGCAGATTGCTTGGAACTCTGATACTGTGTTAGTTCACCTAGTCTGGTGTTGCCGACACTTTACCTACTTTTAATATGGTGCGGGGGAGGAGGAAAGGGTCTGGGGACTCTAGTACCAAACCAGTTTGAAATAATTTTTTGCGCATGCGCTAATTAAGCCCAACTGTGGACACTCTGGTAGTCTTGCGGTCTATTATTCAAGAAAGGTCCCTAACGCTTGCAACATGTACTTGATATCAGAAGGCGCTTGTATTGCATGGTAAGAATTTACCCTTGTACACAGGGTCTAGTTGAATTAACCTAGTCTCTATGAAACAAAAAAAAAAGATACACTGTTTATCAATGAATCTGTCAAGGGACCCGTTCTGGGGGTGAGTTCAGTTTGGCATACAGCAAAATACTAACACATACATATAATGTATAGCCAATTGGATTATCAGGGTCTGTGGACAACTTCCACATACGTACCAGCTCTAGAAATGGCTATACCCCAAACCTTTAGCAATTAACTGTCACTACCGTTGTACAGCTTCAGGTTACTTTTATCAAACTATCTGGCTGGTAAGTAATGGTGAAATCTCTTCAACCGTTACTGAGACGAAGTATACAACTACTGTGGTGAATGTTTTAAATTGGTGGTTAGCACCAGAATCTGATCATTGGTACTCGAGTCCCCAGACCCTTTCCTCCACCCAGGCACAATATTTAAAAAGGTAAGGGTCGGCAACACCAGACTATAGTTCACTTGGGTCTCAAAAAGTTAGGTAAAGGGTCTATAAATAACTCCTACACAATGGGTTTCATAATATCAACATTAAAATTCTTGTCTGCTATATCAATTAAACACAGCTGCTAGCTGCTGGCAGAAATACTGTATTTCTTATACCTACCCCTACCCCCACCCCTTCCCTATAAATTAATATTTATGCCGTCCAATGCCTGCCACTAGTTTAGCTACACCTATAAAACTATGACTTCTCCTTTCCCCACCTCACTTACTTGCAGCATTTCGTGGTAACGGTACCAATTGGCACATTTTGAATGAATAGTAGACCTTTTAGATCAAATGAACCGCCAAATTCCTTACGTAGTACACAGTAGTATTAGCATCAAGTGCGCTTTCTCACGTGATAACGTCAGAAACCCTTTACCCTATTAAGAGATATGTAATTCAATCTACTCTTTACCGATTTTATGAAGATCAGTCTTGAAAATGTAGACGTGTATACAGTGCTCAAATAAACTTGTGGGGATAGACCTCTGGATAGACGAATGTGTGATTGTATTCATACAAACATTATTGTAAGTTACAACCCAAATAAGCTAGCGCCCGCGGGCGGGGTTCATTATCCATTATTCCAATTTTGGAACAGACACTATGAATCTGCCATGGGTAGGAGAGTTTTCTTGGAGGATTTGCAGTACACTGCAGGGTTTCATCCAGAAATTTTTTGTCTTGGGGGGGTCGAAATTAAAGTGGAGTAAGTAATAATTTTAAGTACTGGTAATACTTTTTGCTGTCCAAATCATAGCGACAGTAGAAATCAGAATTGTTTTCAAAATAGGCTTCAATTTTCTTCACTATCAAAACTAATGGCTATATCTATAGAAGGGCCAGCACTTGACCAAGGTAATTTTGATGCTGTGCTGTAAACAGTTTCATTCTGAGTAGGTAAAATAAGTGGGGGGGATACCCCCTCCTCCCTCCCCTGGATGAAACCCTGCACTGTGTGTGGTTCAGCACATTCATGTCGCTCCCTCCAAACAAGTGCTACAAGCTAGCAAAAAAAGAGCTAGCAAAGTGCTAAAAACTAGCAAGAGGCAGCAAAACCACGCCCATGCCATTTTGGATTAGGTTATGTCGCATAAATAATGGCAATAATCACATTTTTCATGTGGTGACTTTCATACGAGTATGGTGCGTCGTTAAAAGGAGCACAGTCAGTAACTGTAAGGCCAGTGCATGTTTCAGATCAGGGTTTCCCCCTATATTTAGACCAGAAAGATTAACACTGGCGTAATTAAATGAAATATAATTTTACCTTTGTAACAACCACACTTGGGGGTTGGTTATGGTAACATGATTATTATGATTACAGTATGATTGTGAAACGTTGATTATGATTATATATAATTATGATTATTTGTCAGAAAAATAGGGATTGTTACAACAACAAAAAAAGTTTTTTCAAACAGTTCGTTTGATAGACGTCATCTTTCTGGTCTAAATATTTTCCCAGTGTAGATACTGGAGAATGGAGGTAGTTGCAGGCTACGTATACTAGTGGCCTTAAGTTCAGCTGCTATAACTCTGTTTATTCTAATTACAGCTAACACTTGCTGTGTTTTACTTTACTGCTAATATTACCAGTAATGGGTTTAATTACGATGATTACACCCACAATTTGCCACATGATTTTGATTATGATTACGATTATGCAATAACTTATCGATTACGATTGTAATCATAATCAACCCCAACTCTGAAGCAACCATAAATTACAAATGTTATTCACCAATAGTTCTCTCCCAGGCAATGGATATATTTCTCTGCTGTTCTTATTGTTTTGTTATAGTGCTATTAGGGAATATATTATATATTAATGCAGCGTGGCACTTCTAGAGTGGTAATAGCTTCATTGCAGAGGCCAATGCCAATGATGAAGTAGATGGTGCTGATTCACAGTTGAAAAGGAGGAATGACTGCTGAAGACAGTGAACTAATTCTTCCAAGGTACTACTGCTGGGCTATGACTAGAGTACAATAATCTATTACCACAAGATAGATACGGAATAGAAAAGCCTGTCAGGTAACTCACTCGTTTCCGGTTATAACCAAAAAACACAGCGCATAAGCCCACACTTTTCTATTGCGTATTTTATAATCATACTGGCACTCGTGCTAATATATGGTCCAAACAATTTGTGATATCCTGCAGTTACCCAATGATTATATTGAACTAGCTAATACCACGTGCGTCGTCCTTAGAAACAATGTTTTTGCCCCGCAGTTCAAAAAGTGTGTTATGCCGCTACTTAACCAACACTTTTTGACCATTACAAGTGACGTGACATGTGAGTGCTAATGTGCCAAACAACACGTGATATTCTGGTGGTGTCCAATATTAAACTTTTTGTTGTGTGCCTTACGGAGACGCAATAACCGTAAAAAATTTGCTCAAGGGGGTGCAATAACCCACCACAAACTTGATCCCTGTGTACTGCGGAATATTACCACATGTTTTACCATTTCAAGAATTCAAACGGTTCCTATTGAACTACATGTATTTGTATTATTTAAAAAGGGATTCATACAGGATTCGTTCAAAAAGATTTTTAGGGAGGGGAAATCTTGTGCTTTGGGGGTGGGAGGGGAGATCTTGGGCTTTGGAGGGGGACACTTTTACTAATTCTATTAGAGAGCACTTCAGTTTGGGGGGAGGGGGTGACGTTGGCTTGGGTGGGATCCCCTGGGATCCCCCCCCCCCCCCCCTCATAGTACATGAAATTGTTGAACCATGGCAACCTCCGGGCGTATTGTCTGATGACTGCCCCGTATTCCTCAAGTTTCGGTCCTCAACAATAATTATTTTATGTCATGGTTTGACTAATTCACATCATATTGATTGTCCGTATCTACCTGAAAATATCGGCTACCAGTATATCGGCTAAATTGCCTAACATGACTACACTATCCCTCTGTATGAATACCTTGGTTGTAAAGCATTAAAGATACATTCTCCCTCAGTCTAATTTTTTCCATGAGGCCTAATATGCAGTATACATACATATATAGTGTAGATTTTTTTTTTAATGTAAATTTTGTCCATTCTTGAATTTTGTACATAAATTATTCAGGTAATGCCATGATCACTAACTTTTTTCATTGGTACTTTATTTTATTTGTGTACTAGAATTGCTGTGGTCCATCTGGCAGATGAGCAAGAACAGCACATTGAAGTTAGTTTATGGGCAACCATATTGGTCTCCTCATGTTGATCTTGCTCATTTATAGATTGGCATGAGGTGTACATCAAGAACCAGTAGTTGCACTATATAATTGCTGTCTATCCAGCAGTATTACCAATAGTACATACATATGTTTAGTTGTGTCAGGATATATTGCTAAATACCTTGCAACTCTTTCGTTCCGAACTTGCTTTTTATCGTGAGGTCGTTGATTTCAGGTAACTCGAAAAGCACTTTAAAAATTTTTTTTGGATGCCTTGGGCACCTATAATCTGAATTTTGAGGTTCTAGCTCACTGTAACAATTTTTTTTTTTTAAATCGTCAATGCTACTCCCGGAATGAAAGGGTTTAATAGTTTTGATCATGTCTTGCTATGTATGTTCTCCACATTTGTCACGAAAAATCCTCACTACATGTGTACATTCTTGAAGTTTATCTTGATTGAGCTCTACTTGCCACTTGCTAACATACTGCCACACATTTGCACGTAGTGTGTAGGTGTGGTTCAGTGGTGTGCTTCATTTTGAGTGTGTAGATATTTGTTTTCGAAAGTGTGATTATGGTTTGTTTGTTTAAGCCAGAAATAACACATAGAGATAAGATGGTACTTTTATGTGTTATTAAATTAATAGGAGTGTAAAAGAATGAGCTGACAATGTGGACTTTCATCGCTTTTTTGATTCTATGCACTCTGGGGCACTGGGACGGAGTTCCCTCCCCCCAATATAAGTTCAGCCCCTTATAATCAGAATACCCCCAATATTAGCCCTCTTTTGTAAAGTGTATGGTCCATAATCACATTTAATTCTATCTATTCAACTGTCAGACATGTATATATATGAAAGATTTTTAGGAAATTCTGTGTGTGAGCAACCAAGTGATTTGTTAGCCAGACCTAATTATTTTTCTCTCTTCACATCAAGTAAATGTCTTATTGGAATCCAATGCATTGCATAATATACAAATGCTAGTATAAATTTGTTTACGCCAAGTTATGCTGACAATAAAATGTATCACTTACTTGGTTCTTTCTCCCCCCCCCCCCCATAGTTTTCCTTTTACAAAGCACAAGCAGTTGTATATTGTGGTATGCGAAGTTCACCGTATTTAACCCCGCCCTTTGGCATTTTCCTCCCTCCTAGACAAAATGTATGCATCAATCCCTGAGGGTTTATTTTATAAGGGGGGGGGGG
>WLWD01005580.1_pt1 | contig 18850 bp, 14 predicted proteins | sample 6712731 | NCBI WGS metagenome assembly WLWD01 (sample SAMN12718690, study PRJNA576275) | sponge metagenome | isolation source: marine sponge | host: Mycale hentscheli | place: New Zealand: South Island, Marlborough, Capsize Point | collected 2014-11-01
CACTACATTACACAAACATAAACATTTTTTCTAGCAATATCACCATTTAGATTATGCATAAATATTTATATAATGTGATTCAATTAGGAATAGCGATTGACTTAAATGTTTTTGCATTATCAAAGCATACTAGTGGTGTGCATGAGCACAAATGGCGAGCAAACTATTGTGAACGAGTAATTAAAACAACAGGATAAAACACTTTGGCAAACAAGATAAAACAGAGAAGAAACAAATCTCTGCACTGTGATTTAAAAGCCTGGATTCAAAATGAACATAGATTGAAGTACTCCATCAAGTGATTACAATAGTCTGGTTAATACAGCTAAAGAAACATGAAAACATTTAATACAGTATCATTATTTTGCCAAAATTATGTACTTGCTTTCATTCTTAAGTACAGGGTGGAAATTTAAACAAGTAAGCATACAATAAACGATAGTATGTGTTTTCACTAGAAAAACTTAAAAAAATTCAGATTATGCAGATATCATCAGTGAAACTATAGAAATACACTACACCACTATAGATATTTTGTACTCAGAGTGCAGTTGAAAATTGTATTCGTGCAGAGGATATAGCGACATTTCTTGCAAGTTCCAAATGTCGCCCTCTTCTCTACCTAATTGCTGTAGGAATTATTACATTTCCTGATGATAGGATGGATACAAAACTATTAATTTTTTTATTTTTGATAGTGAACATGCCTTTGGAATATAAACAATTATGATTGTACTAACACTTGAGCAACTTACATAACCACATTATATATAAACATCTAGTACAACTTACTTGCACATGACGACAATAGGTTTGTTTCCAGTGCTCATCTGCACTTTCTGCACCAGGTTGGCAATTTCCAATATGGCAGAAGTAGAATTTGGAACTGCATTTTCCTGCCACCTCAAATATTGAAACTGAGTAATACTCGTTCCAGTTGGTGTCACAGACATGCGACTCTGTTTCTCCACTATCTCAAACTTTCTCATGACATATCCACTGAAGGCTTTCTTGTCTTTGAATGTTACAGCAAATTTGCCATAGTCTGTTGTCGTACCTCTGCCCTGAGGCCAGTATTGATGGCACACTTCCTATATATGCAACAGCAAATTCTCATTACTATTAAGTATGGGTAATGTATTAAGGTTAGGGACAACAAAGCCAACATGAGTTTATGAATTTGTTTTTAAACTAATTAAAATTGTATATTGACAAAACATATGCTATACCTTATCGTCTTCCTCGATTTTACAAAGCATGACAATACATCTACACTGTTGTTCCATGATCATCTTCCAGAAATCATTGACAGTATGGGGGAGTGGTCCTTGAGTAGCAATGTATGCTCCTTTATGACGATAACCCTGATAAAATTTATATGCATTACCATGTCATATTCTGTTTAAAATGAGTATGTCAAAAAATTTAATATTAGCCTTATGTAATTCTAATTCAATGCTCGCACACACTCACCTCAACAAAGCTGGCATTGATGTAATCAGAACCTGCTCGAATAATAACTCTCGTATGGTTGACTAAAGCCACAACAATAACAAAGTATAATCAATCATGTATAAATTTAAGAAATGATTCAATAAATCTAGCTACTAAATTATAACCACTTCAGCATTGCAGATAATAAATTTTATATTATAGGAACCACTAATTGTTACAATTGACCAATGCAGCTTGCTTATAAACTTCTTAGTATCACCTAAACACTTTAATATCTACAAAATTATTATAAAAACATAAAATATACAATTGAAGCAATAGTTATGCTTATGCATTATTTTAGTGAGCATACAATGAAATACTGGAGTACTCACTATTTTATTGTATTGATAATTGTATGTAGACTAAAGCAGTAAATGCAAACATTTAGATAAAGTTTGTGAAGTACATAAAAACGTTTGGTTCATATGAGTGACATAACCAATTCATTGTGAACATCAGCTTACAAGGTATTTTGTCACAATAGCGATTCTTGACTCTATTTGTCTCATTCACAGCCTGGCTGAAGTCTAAACCCGATATCTCGTTTTTTATTTGCGTCAGTGTCTATTACACAAAAATAAACTTTAAAAATAATACTGTTAATTTATTGAATTATTAGTTTCAGCAAAATCAGAAATTCAGGAACAATAATATGTCAATAAAAAAATGTATACCTTCGTAATTAAATCAAAGGTACAGTATAGTGATTATTCTTTTGAAACAATTTAACCAAGCTATAATTTTTTTCTAGTCATGTGTCTAACTAAAAGGAGAAATTTGGACTCCTGGCCATTGTTCAGCTTGCCAACTTCAGTCAGCTATCTAGATTAAATAGCTTGTTGTAGATGAGCATAATTATTGCAGACAGACATACATCAAACTGCTTCTGAAAGCCAGACACCTCAGATCCTTCCTCATTTGGTCTACTTAATCTTCCAATGACAATCCTCATATTGGCAGCAGCTACTTCAGTATCTCCACAAGTCAACAACTCATCCAAAGCACTGTGGATGAACACATACTGGGTCTATGGAAATAAAATATACTACATATCATTTCCTATGTATTGACACAAAGACATATAAAGTTCATGTAGATGTTAATTCATTTCAAAATTATTATAAATTGTTATAGTTTTATATAATATTACTCAGTATTATATTGAATGTTTTCAATACAGTAGTTTGTATATAAAAAATGTAATAAAGCTGTTTATAAAACTATAAAATAAAAGAATAGATAGTTAGTGCCACACCACATGAAAAAATGTTGCAGACAATTTTTTTGTCTTCATAACTTAATTTATATTTATTTATGTTTTTTCCATAACCATTTATACATCATAGAGGAATTATTTTCATCAATCTATGCAATAATATGATTGTGTAACAGTAACGATGACAGTGACTGGCAATGTGTATTCATGAAAAATTTATTAGGTGATCAAAGTTGGTTAAGTATCATCATTACCTGAATGTGCAAATGACAAGAGGAAAAATGGAAGATAAAAAAGCGACATTTTGGGGGTTTGAACTTGCAATCTTTGAATGCAAAGTGCACACACAAATGATTATAAAGTCAGGACTAAACAGCTTGGAGTGCCTTGAAGTGCCTTATAACCTCGCCACACACAGTGGCACCTGACATAATAACTTGAGCAAATTAGGAGTGGTATAAAGTAGTTTTATCCACAATTTCCCTCTCCTGCTCTCTTTTTTTCCCTCAATCATCCTGGCCCAGTTTTTGTTATTCCTTCTTTACAACAAATGGATTCCCTTCTCCTTCTCTGTTTACCTCTCAAGCCCCCCAGATTTCTTATTCAACTCATGGATTCCCTGCAGTTGACCAATACTTCCCAACTCAGATCACCGACCCAGTGTTACAATTTTTTAAGATTCAATGGGTACTTGCAAGTCATATAATTGAATTCACTTTCGTAAAAAAATATTTTTTAGTAAACTTTTTTAAAATTTTGTATACATTTATTACTTAGTAAACTATAGACATTTATATTAAAGCTTGTTCACAAAAGATGCAGGAAAACAACCATATTATTTTAATGTATTAAGAAATAGTTTACAAACACAATACAGTATTAGCTAATTTATTCTATAAATTTATTGTTTTTTTTCCTCTTAATTATGCTCATTTAACTTTTAAACAAAGTTCATTTTATAGTGGTGTCCATGAAAACTGTATGTTGGAGACTGCACAACCAGTACTCCCTGCTTGATTCATCTAGTACTAAACTATAATAAGAAGAACAATGTAAGCTTAATATAGTCAAGCAGAGTTGGGCTAGTTGTATCTATATAAAAACTACGTAGACCTACAGGATGGTCATACTATGTTAATGATGGCACTTGCATGCTCCTCTAAAAATGTTGCGAAAAATTGGTTCATTATTTGCAGTGTTCAGAGTAGTATTTGAGGTAGTATTGTTATAAAGAGCAGAATAAGTTGGTAAAAATATGTTGACGGTTTCATTGTAGTGATGTGAGTGTGTATATGTTTTTGCAGTGACATTCAAGCTCTTGTCGCATGTTATATCTCCATGGATAACACTACAATTTCAACATCCAAGTAAGTGTGATTTACAATAACTTTCTCTAAAGTTAACTTGTATTTGTTCAAATTGAAGATAAACAAATGTATTGGTCAATACTTATTGTTAAAGCTCACAGGAACATCTTTAAACTGAAAGACAGATGTTACCAAGATGAATCTTGTAAGGTAGCAGGATGAACACTACCGTTTAGTTAACTTAAGATGGCATTGATTGTTGCCTCACTCTGTCAAGCGAATGTCAGATGATATATCACCATGGCTAAGATTATCATTTCAACATGCAAGTAAGTGCATTTATAGCAACTTGCTCAAAATTTGACTTGTATTTGTTCAAACTGAAAATAAACAGACATATTGACTGTTTTTCTCATTACCAAAAGTAAATAGGTACACTAGTTGATACTAAAGTCTCAGGAACATCAGAAGTTGCCATGATGAACGTTGTAAGGTAGCTAGATGAACACTTCTATTTGGCTATCATTAGAATGTAGTGAGAGTGAGGCACTTTTAAACATACATGTGTGTGTTCTGACAACAATATTGAAGCGAAAGAAGATATAGATGAAGGAAATAGATTAAGATAAGCATTGATGTATAGTGGAGTGATATCTCATTGACAACATAATTATATGCAGGTAACTAATACTTTGGATTAGCACTGATCAAAGAAAGAAATAACGATCAAATTATTTCATTTATAATAATTTTATGAACTTACAAGTGTCTGCACCATTAACACTCTTTGTTTCCTTAATTCACTGACAAACTGGAATGTATTAATGGACTTGTCAATTTTGATCCTCTCCAGCATATAGTCCAAAGTTATAAATGTTCCAGTCCTGCCCACACCAGCACTACAGTGGACCACCATGAGGTCTGTGTTGCCATAAGGGTGGGATTTGCGCACACGTCTAATGAAGTTAACCATAGAGATGGCATTAGCTGGAACTCCGTGGTCTGGCCAGCCAAGGTAGTGGAACAAGGTCACATCATGAATAGGAGATCCTGGACTATCAGTCTGAATTTTACACACATTAAAATGCGTAATGTATAGAAAATAATTTAGGAGAATGTAATTTGTTGTGGGGATCCTTGTTCTACAGAAAAATTAATAATTACTATACAAAATATTCATACACTCACTATGACAATTATATGCTTGGGCTTCTTTGGTTGTTACAATTATAATAACTATATTATCTCGGTTAAATTTATATTTTGATCATTACGATAGCCATCTTGACTATATAAATATGTATCATCATAAAATGCAATTTTTTGACCCAGAGGGCAGAGTTGTTACTTTTTGTAGTGACAGAGAGGGTATCTTGATACCAGCATAGGGATGATTCCAAATGTTTAAAAGAGGCAGCATATAAATTAAGCTAGGCAGTATATTAGTACTAATACATTCAGCCTGCCTGAATAGCAAAAATATTTTGATAAAGTGTGTACTTTTATTGCTAAAGATTGGGAGTAGAATTATTGTACATAGTGGAACTATGAAATTTAGTCAAATCAAATTCTGGCTAGTACTTCAACTTCACATTAAAATATAGAGTTACATTATAACTGTTTTGTGTCTCAATCTGATTTGTCATCATTGCTATTGTAATAATTTAAATATTGTTATTGCATTTACTCACCATTATTATATTTACACGTTTATATATATTATTCATTGTATACTGGAGAATAATCGTGTGTTTTTAGCATCTGTGTTGCAGGAAATAGATCATATATATAGCCAATCAGTTGAGTGGAAAAATACATTTAAAGTGGTATAGCTATTTGCTATAATGTAGGCTAAAGTTAGATGTCTTTTTTGTGGACCATGTGATTACTTCTTTCACTTTAAAACAAAAAAGACTAAAGTCCATTGGCTTCCTGTATTTTTTGGATTCGATTCAAGATCAGCCAAACCCAAACCTACATGATATCAAGTGCTGACATATTAAAGACCGCAATTTTAAGCCTAAATTCATGTGATACAAGTACAAATCCAAATGTCCAAAAATTGCCATGGAATAAATTATGAGTTATTGTATCCTAGCCAAATCATGTAATAAATTACATGATACACACTCACCTCACTAAAATGAAACCGTCAAAATGTAATTTGTGGAAAAATATTTATAGACAATCAAGGAACATTTTTCTTTGCTGAAGGATCTTGAGATTGATACAGTTTTGCTTGACCACCTTACCACATTTTTGTCTTGTAAAATCAGAAGTTATAATCCCCTCTAAAACTCTGTCTATGCCCCTGGACTATACTTTACCTTGGTAATTGTCATCTTCTTCATGACATACTCAGCAAATGGCAGGAAAGACTTCAACTCAATGACAAATGAACTCTCTGAACATGGCACAAATGGCTCAGATGTGCTCTGTGGCCAGTACTCCTCACATTTTTTCTACATAATATGCATCAAATGATGGTTTAAGGGATAACGTTTAAAACAATTACTGTACCTTTCCTTCAAATACTTTCGTAAGCATCACAATTGTGGGACTTTGCTGCTCCCATATCATACGCCAGAAATCTTCAACTGAGTTCTCCGTAGGCCCTAAAGAGTACCACATAGTCTCATGAATAAAATCATGGCCATAATTCTTACCCTGAGCAGCAATATACACTTTATTCCTTCCATAACCCTATGCAATATATATTAGCAGAAAAATACTGTTATACATTGGTTTCTTCAATGTTAACTATAGTGCATATTAAAAAATTATTAAAAAGCGCATACTTTAACATATAGTTTCTTCAATGTTCACTATAGTGCATATTTAATATTTATTAAAAAAAGCATACATTGACATAGCTTGCATTGATGTAGTTCGAATGAGGCACATCAGGTATCCTATTCAACATCACTCTATTATTGTCATCTAAAAACAATCAACAATTCTTTTAAAATAATTAGGCATTGTCCAAAGTATTCTATACAACCATTTATTATTACTAGTAATCGTTACCTAATGTACGGTTTTATCTTACACGGATAAATATTTCCAAATCGATTCCTTGCCCGATTTTCTGGAATAGCAGCAACTTTGTAGTCCAATTTAGCAGACTTTTCGATTGACTACAATAAGAAGAACATTTTTGAGGTGGAACAATTCATTCAAAGATGACTGCTATCATATTCACTGTTTCAATTAATTTAATACACCGTAATGTTGTTATGTCCAGCTCAGTTACTTCAGTGACCTCATACTATAATCACTTACATTGTACTCCATTTCAAACCATTTGTCTCTGTCAGCATGCATTCGAAATACATGAGCTCCAAACTCTTCCAATGGTACTGGCTTTAATCGATCTTTTACTAATAAAAAAATGAATATTAAGATAACATAAACTCCAACAACAAGTACCATTACCTAGCATCACTGTATTTTCATATGTTTGTTCATCCATAAAATCAGCTTCAGCCTCAATTTCCTTTGGTGATTTCTCTCGTTTTGGTTTCTAGCCACTGTCGGTGCCTTAACTGGACTAGTATTCGTAAATCTAACAGAATCTTGTTTATTTGAGATATACTCCGTTTTTCTTCGCGTTTTACTAATAATATGTGAATAAGTTAAAAAAAATTATATTAGGATTTCTACCATTTTCTCTAAAAATTACCTCATTCTAAGAAGTATGAGCAATATTAAAACAGCCATGATGACTACCGCAACTAAGATGACTACTACAACAATCACCACAACCACATTGGAATTCCCAGTAGATTTAGAGGAGTCATCACTTCCATCTGTAGTGTCAGTTGTGAAAGTGTTAGATTGAAAATTTAAACAATTTTTGAGAATAAAATTATACAAGTACAATATTAATGTGAGAATTAAAGCATAATAATTTAGGATAGATTTTTATGACAAATTACTACAAACACAGCAAGTTCATGTTAATAATAAATTATACTTACTTATTAGTGGAACAGAAATTGAATCACTTTTTTTTCCTTCACCAGCTTCAGTTGAAGCAAACACCTGCACCTCATACGTAAAGTGCTCCACTAGATCATCAATAGTGACACTGTCAGCATCACTACCCACAGATACTGACATTAGAACACTGGTTTGTCTCCTTCTTGATGATGATACAGGAGAATATTCCACAGTGTAGTTGCTAATAAACCCACGGGCTTCATGAAGCATCAGTTTAATCCAAGACACTGTCATAGTGGTTGATGAAGTTCTTCTGACCATAATATTCGTTGGTGACACTTCAGGGACTAAAGCAATAATGAATTGTCAGGGAATAAATTGGTGGATAGCTAAATACACTTTCTACAGTACAGTGGCAACAAAATCAACAATTCAAATTTTAATGCAAACAAATACTTTAGAATGAGTAGTTATTTTTGGGATATTTATCACATTAATGGACAAGAAAACACCAAGTCTTTAGGCACAATTAGGACTATTTGTTTAGTAAGCTATAAAATAGTTACAAGAGTGAGGATTAAAAAATGCTAGCTTTAGGCTAAGTTGCATGTTGTATGACAATTTTAATTATTAGAAGTTGTGTATGTATATCATGCATACAATTAATGAGCTAGTCATTTTGCAGCCAAATTTACTTAAAATTGCACTAATTTTTCTATTTGTATCTATATACAAAAAAAAATTACAATATCTATATAAAACATTTACAATACAAAGCCTAGAAGTTATTTTAATTACAAGTAATCACAGCATAGTAAAATGTGGCATAAACTACATTGCAAAATTCCATCGTCTATTTTATTATTGTATTTATCTTAAAATGAAGTTGATATAGCAATTATGAAAGACATTTCAAATTTCAAGAGTTAATAAACAGCCATCTTCGAATTCACAAAATATCACTTACTTAATTGTCTTGTAAAAATCATTTCTTCCTCAGGTTGTCCTTTACCTTTGGAATTAATTGCTGATATAATGATAGTGTAAGGAACTCCAGCAGCTATATGATATTAATATAAACAATAAATAATTCATGGACAAAAATTACAAACTAACCCAGATTAGTAGCCAATAAAGTTAGCTCTGCTCCTGAAGTTAGCTCTGCTCCTGAAGTTCTGTTTTCATTTACAATTAAAATATTGTGTGGCATTTTTCTTATTAAAATATTATAACCAGTGAGAATTCCATTAGGACTCGAAGGTCTGGTCCATGATATGCTTACTGAACTGTCATTGAGGGAGTTCAACATCAAATTTAGGACAGGGCTAGAAACTGCAATTAAATATTGTTATTAATCTAGATAAAATGAGTATTCAAATACTTACATGTTTCTTCCGAATTTAAAGTAAATGAAGCACTTCTTGTGATATCTCCTCCATTTGGCAGTGTGATATTAACCACACACTCAAACACTGTACCCTGTAAATCTCGTCTTATGTTTGAAATTGACAATACAGCAATATTTGGCCTGGGGTTACTCATTGTGAAACCACTAAATGTAGAGCTTCTCCATGTGATGCTGCGTACAGTAAAATTACTAAAACAAGTTATTGTGGCTGATGAATTAATCAAATATGGACCCTCTTTCATTCCAGTGATGGATACATCTAAAAAAGGGGAAACATTGACTTAATTTATAATAAAAATTACTTTTTTTTTACCTAAATATGGACCTATCATACTTGAATTACTGCCTTTGGCATTACTAACAGTACACACAAATGATCCTGTGTATTTTGTAATGTCTGAACTGGTGATAATGAGATAATTTAGATAAGTAGCATTTTCCATAGATACTATGCGTTGACTTTGTTCATATGATGAAGAATCTGTTCCACTCCATGTGACATGAGTAGCTGGACCATTAGTAGATGTACAAGTGATAATCCCAGTACTGATATTGTAGTTGACAGAAGACACTACTGGAATACCTTTGACATAATTAATATAAATCAATAGTAAATAAACTGAAACAACAGAACTATTTAAGGATCTCATTTTAGGATCTCATTTTTAACTAGGTCATTTTTAACTAGGTGAACATGTCAAGTTTCTTTAACCTCAAATGTAGTATTAGCAGTAATCTAAAATTGATGTGATATTCATTAATGATATGATACAGTGCATAGAAGTATTCTCTACAGGTTAAATTCAAAGTAAATATCACTTTACACATGCTAAAAGTAAGCCCTATTATTTATAACTTTCATAGTGATTCATAATTGTTTTACATGATATAATTTCCCACTAGCACTTTTTTAGCTCTGTCTGCCTCGTATTTTTCAGCTAATTTTATTCCTTGTTGTACGTTACTTCTTCAGTTTTAATAATAGTGAATGCAATAATATATTTCATTTGTCCATTTGGTCTATTATATATAATAAGTAATATAAATTGAGCATTAATAGTCACAATAATACATTACCTTCATTCTCAGGATATATTCCAAAGTAATTAAAATTATCTTGTATTTGACACCGAAAGATTCCAGATGAAATTAAACTTCCATCATGATGAAGAATAACTAGTTTTGGACCTCTAGTTCTATAGAATGATCCTCTTCCTTTTCTATCCACTCTGCTGGCATTAGGATAAAACCATTCTGTGTTTGTTGCAGAGCCATCTATGTCTCTGCAGCAATTATCCACATTCACATAGCAAAACAATGCACTGCTGCCTTCTCCAATGTTATCAATAGTAATTAAACTGTGGTTAGAATAGGAGATGCCACGAAGAAGACCAACATCTAATTATAAAGTAATGTGTTAAATTAAACATTTAAGCTATACCATTCAAGTATACCTGTAGGTAATGTTGTAGTTGCTGTAATTGCTGCATACGGACCCAATCCTATGCTATTTCTTGCTGCAACTTGAAATTGATAAGTTGTTCCAGGATTGAGAACATTTGCTGTGTACATCAGTACATCACTATCTTGATTAACAGACTCTACGAGTCTATTCATTCCAACTTCAGTGTACGTGATACTATATTGTGTAATTTGTCCATTCTGTAATAAGCAATTTAATGGTTGCCAGGAGATAGTTATGCTTGTGAAGTTTGTTTCATTACGTGGACTTAACACCATGCCAGTAGGAGCTGTAATAATATAATATATATATAATATATATATATATTCATTGGTTAAGTTTCGAATGATACAATGGTGTAGAAAATTATAGTATTGGGGATTAATAGCATATCAAGTGGCTTGAGAAAATTCTTATGAGATAATACAAAGTTTAATATTTTGTTGCATGAGTGCTGTTAATCTGAATAACTCAATTTTTTCATGCAAATATATGTCTTCAGGGGAGTAGGAAGCCAGAACGAATTGGTGTGGCCATTATACCCACACCCACCTAACCACACCCACTCATTGCAATACAGTGTTTCTTTTATTAAATAAACAAAAGAGTTCACTTATTTTGCTCTGCTATCTAATAATTTTAAGTGCCACTGAAACCACACCAATAAGTCAGTACAAGCTATTATTAATTATATTATTATAAAGCAAATGATTTTTATAACAATCAGTAGGTTCATGTTAAATAAATAATGTTAAATTGAAGTTATAGCTATTATGTAGAGTGTATAATATATTGTGTCTGCTAAAACAGCCATTTGGACATATAAAGCAAACAACAAAAAAACTTTAAAAAACTGAATCCACCTTTTGTGGCCTTCATAGATTTTTTCTTCAAGCATCTTCAAGTATGTGTGGTAAATAACTAACTGGGAAGACCACTAGTAGTACAAAAATAACCATTTTTCAGACCAACAATGCTGGAAAAGACCTTTAAACAATTTTTTTTCTCCAAAAGATTGCTTTGGAATAGTAAACGAAAGACCAAACATGTCTGGAGTTTCCTAAAATTTTCTAAAAGGCTCAATGTTAGCTGTTTATGCCTGACAGAAGTCATTTTGATCGCTTGATTGCGACAGCCCAAGTTCGACAATGACCACAAGATCCGGTAAGAGTAGAAAAAAATAGACATGCCTCCTTTTTGTTAAAATATTGGTGCGGCCATGGTGGTTTGGCTGCACCCGTTTCAATGCCCCTGGTCTTATAAACCTACAATTATTCTGATATACTTTTCATTACATTATGTTTGATTGAATTTACCTGCAGGTAAAGTCCTTGTAGATGCCATATCTGATGTCTGACTCTCTCGAGTGTTTATAGCTGTGACTGTTACTTCATATGTACTATCTTCTTCTAAACTATTAATAGTGGAAGGAGAAGTTTGTCCTGGTAAGTTTATTTGTTGAGAGTTAGAACAATTGCCAATTCTTCTGTAAGAGATACGATAAGAGTTCACTAGATCCATTGAAGGTTGAGTCCAAGAGACTTGTATGGATGTAGTACTGGGAGTAAGTGTAACAGAAGGACTGGATATTGCTGCAACTGTGGAATTCATGTTAACACAAAAATTACTATAGTTTGTTTGTATAAGTAAATAAACATTTTTGTAATGCAATGAAGAAGAATATGTCAATAATATTAATAAGAAACAAAAAAATTAATAATAATAACTATGAACATAATAGAGTTAACACAAATACATATAGTAGTAATAGTATTTTACAAGCATAATAATAATATATGGAAAACTATACTTATGTCTCTAAGTGCATAAAAGTTATAAACAACCAAATTTGAATAAATAAAAAAAAACAATTGTAAGTAAATTTTATTACGACTACTCTATTTCATTGACATAAATAATTTCAACAGTCATTCATTTCATGGTAACTTGTGAGTTGTTTCTGAACCAAGCGTAAGATGGATTAGTGAGACTCAAAGAATTTGGAAGTTGTCCAATATTACAAGTGAGAGTGTAACTTCTTAAGGCAATAGGTGAACCATTAGACTCCATTATACTTACTATTACATTGGGAACTAGAAGAACGATCGAATTGTTCCTTACGTCTATACATGCAGATACTGAGTGACCACTTACCAGATACTGATAATGTAACAGAAGCTACTACTGAAAGCATTCCTAATGTAACACGACAAGTAATATCACTATTATCTTGAGATTCACGTAATCTTCCCAGTGAATAACCTTGACTATACATATGCATAGTTGCACTTGATGTTGTTATGGCTTGAGCACTGCCAGTTGATGGTGTCCAGGTGAAGTTAGGAGTACTCTGTATTACTGACAATGTTGCTGTGCACTGCATAGTCAGACTATTACCAGCTGTTCCTGCTGGACTCTCAGGAGTAAGAGCTACTACAACTAAAGCACACACACAGAAAGCAAGCATACTTATTTACACATATCATACATGAATCACAAAATGTAGTGTATTATGCACTTATGATTATAATCACATTCGGATGTTAACGAAATAATTACAAGTCTATATGAAAATTGTATATACGTTAGTCGGATTGGCTTGTACTTAAGGGTTTTTTTTGTTACAATTTACAAACAATATTATTTCTATACAGCGTAACAAAAGTATTTTTAAGCTACTTGGCTACCTAATATCAATGACAACAAGTAATTTCACATGAGTAGCTAATGTATTCTATGTTTAATAATGTATTAAGGACACTACATTACCAAATACGATTACTTCAGTATTGCTTTGTAAGTAAAACATCATAAACCAAACTTTTATAACAATTAAACTTAAATCTCAATAATATTAACTTTAAATAGGCATATTACACTGACTTAATAGTTGGCATCAGCTGCAATTATAAGTGATCAATTTTCCATTGATGGTGTTATTTATGATATGAAAATGGCTTCCAACAGCAGCTATAAACAACATATACTTCTACTTTAACTACGGCAAATCAATCCTTTCATGAATCAGAAATTTTTTGTAATGATTATATGTCATATGATATACTAGTGAAGCAATCATCAAGAGCTCAAGAGCTAGTTTTTAAAATTTGCATCATTATCTAGTTCATTTATTATTAAGTTATGCTTTAGTATTTGTCAGTGCTGTAGTTTACAACAGTAATGTGGTTGGCATGCTTTTATGACGGTATGGGGAAATGTGAGCGGGTCTGGGAAAAGGGACCTTATGGCGCAAAAATTGAAATTGAGATATAGGCTCCGGAAGTAAGTCATCGGAAAAATTCTTTCTTTCTCCTATTTTTGTTTTTTGCAGAATTAGTCTTAGTGACCCTTACTCTACGTCTATGCCAAATTTCAAATGTCAAAACAACTTAAAAGACCCCAAGCGTGCCGTGGAAAGACAAGCTACTTTTTATTCTCTCTTGTTCTCGATTTACAATAAACGGGGGGATGGGCGGAGTTTCAAAGAAGCAGCTAAAAAAACGGCATAGCTTTGAGACTATTGCATGCACTCTACAGCTTACCTCTGGCTGAATATTTACCGCTACAGCGTATGGAGCAGCCAAGGATTCCGACAAGACAGGCCGTGAGACGCTTTGAAAGCTAAAAAGAACTCTACGCAAACTTCGTTGTTAATTGCGTATGCGGAGTACGCCGTTAAGTATACGGAAACGTTAATTATACCGGAAGTGGAAATTCAATTTATGTTTTCTCGATTTCTAGTTAAATTGCTTTGCCGAATACAGCCCAGTTCAACTGCCAGTTTTTCTGCACGTCGAAGGCTTTACCCTCCAGTATTTTAGCACTAATTTTGAGATAAATTGTAGCTTTATATTAGCATAAAAAACTCAATTTTTTTGGTTTGCTCCATAAGGTCCCTTTTCCTAGACCCACTCTATACAGTTAGACATAATGTGAGGGATATCCCTAAATCCCAGAATAAATAATTTTAAAATAAGGAAATTATTATAGTCCTACTTGTGCAATAATGAAACCAAAAATATTGTGAGAAATAACATACCCTATCCTGCCTATCATAAATAAACCTAGATCAACTTTTGTTCGTAAATATTTTCATATGAATACCTAGGAAAACTAAAGTGGTTGAAAGTTAAATTCTTACATAGACTCGTACTAGAAAGATTCTATGAAAGTTTTATCTAGCTACAAGTCTACAGGTGCAGTGCTTTTAAGGCCTATTACTGTAATATTACTCATCTTTGTAAAAACCGTGGTATGGCTTGACCGTATCAGCTACACTGATCCTGCTGGCCCAATCTAGGATTTTCTAACTGTGTCAATCCTATTAAGATTGGACGGAGTCATACAAGTGTTTGTTATTTTTTACTTTTGAACTTAAACTTTAAGTTATGGAGCATGCTATAGCAGAAAAATCACATACTTAAACTTAAATATTTAATTATATGTGACCGTCTACAGGAAAATCGGGCACAACGCGGCCCCGACGAAACATTTTTTTTTTGCACTTACACACTCCTCGGCAAGCAGATATTAAGCTCTCCAAGTTTTATCGCCGTAGCTTTAGCCATTCCCGCTATATATCGCCTAACCGTTCCCTTCGTTAGGCTTATTTAATACAATTTTAAGAACTAAATCGATCTTTTTGCGACGTCTAAGCATGCCGCGTTGTGCCCGATTTTCCCATAGACGGTCACATAATTCCTTGAGTTTTGGCACATAAAGTACAGAAATGCAAGAACAAGAATAAGAAATTATAATTATGTATATACCACTGTTATAGCATTAGTCAAATACATATGCACACATTTATACAAAGGAACAGATTTCATAAACTCTCACACTGACTTTACTAGTACTTACTTGACACTAACACAATCATGGCTTTTATATTTTCTCCAGTACCACCATCTGGAACATGACATATGTATGTTCCTGGTGGTCCTGCAGATTTACCAGACTCCACAGTCAGACGCACTTCGTGTAAATACCCCCTCCTACTGAAATCTGTGGCATTTACTGGACGAGGAATTATAGAACTATTAGGATATAGCCATTCTCCAACACGCCCTCCATATGGAACAGCTTTTTTATCGTGTCCTCTACAGCAACCATTGTTGACATTAGTAGTGATACATCTCAAAGTAGATCCAGCACCACGGTCTTCTGATTCACTCCCAATGTCACTGAGAAGAACAGATGCTCCAGGAGGATAAATTACATCATTTAATATGAAATATAAACCAGGAGATGGAGCTAAAAAATATTAGGGATATTCAAAATGGATAAGATAATAAATTTTAGTTCTTAGGATGTAAATGTAGCCATAACTATATGTATTTTGAAAATAAATTTGTATATTTTATGCACGCCATTTCGTTCACACCAATGCCAAGTTTATTTGTAGCCCGACTATCTTAGCTACATAGTAGCTTCTCTTTTCTAAAAATATAAGCAATAGAAGTTTTTGGATGCAGTATCAATGTGGGAAACTGTAGAGCTAAAGAGTAGTTATTAATATGTCATTTATTTTGTCTATTGTATTTAATTAAATTCATGTGACTGTAGTATTATCTTATTACAGATATTATTTTATATAACAAATGTGTACAAAGGAAAAAAGTTAGATAAGAAAGAAACTAACTCTGTTAAACTATAATATTATTATATACTTTTTATGCTGTCATTTTTCATGGCTCTCCTACAGGAATTATACCACATGGACAACTTGTAGGGTCAGTCAGAACTGATTTATGCGAGGGATATCCCTAGATCCCAGAATAATGATTTTGAACAAATATGACTGATGGCTTAAGTGATTGTGTTAATTTTAGATATAGCTTGCTTATAATAGCACTCAGCTGTTATTTAAACTTGATTATACATTCTAAATTAGTTTATTCTCTGCTGACCTGGAGCCAGCTCATAGTATGGACCATACCATGTTAATATATTTTAGTTATATTTCGGTTTGAAATAGTCCAAAATTATAAATAAATAGTCTAATACTAAATTTTTGCAGTACTCCAGATGCATGAAACAGCAACAACACAGTGTAATGAAACACATTGAGGGAAATAACATTCCCTAGTAAATCATATCATAAACAAACCTAGATCAATTTTTGTTCCTAATATTTTCTTATGAATACCTATATAAACTAAATTGGTCTAAAGCTAATTTCTTACTATGCACATGCTAGAAAGAATCTATGAAAGAATTATCTAAATACAAGTCTGCAGGAGCAGACTTTTAAGGCAAGTAACTATACTAATACTCATTTGTGTATAATTTGTGGTGTGAACATGACCGTATCAGCTACACTGATGCCGCTGGCATAATATAGAATTTTTTAAACTGTGTCAATACTAGCAAGTAATCCGCCACATAGTGGTGCTTGATGTATTGCAAAGTAAGAATGCAGTAGCACAAGTTATCTTGCTCAGTTATCATTCTCTATACAATTGGTTAAGGTTACATATGTTTCCCTCTCCTGCTTTCTTTTTTCTGAACGATCTGAGATTTTACATTTAGAATATATTGAGCTTATATCAGAAGAATTGCCACTAAAAACCTAAGTATTTCATGTGTTCTCTAAGAACACACGAAATACTCATGTTTTTAAGCAAAACTTTAATGCAGAATAATAAGAGAAACCCAAGGTTTAATTGCTTTACACTATTATCAAATTGGTCCGTTTGGGTCACCAGACCCTCCTGTTGTTTTTTTCATGGAGGGACTGCACACGCCAGATCAATTCAGCTATTCATGAATCATGAACAGATGTTTTAATCATTATCATGAGACTTCGATAGATCTTTGACTTAAATTGTGTTTCTAAATAGACTGGAACTTTATGTTTTTTTTTCAGGACATTTTTCAGTTCGGAGCTCATACAGCTGATTGCAGTGGTGAGACTGGCTAAAAATATTGTACACAATTTATATAGCCACCCACGCACAAACTTCATGTAAGAAATACACAATTTATACTTTCCCCTGGAATCGTGGGGAAAGATACCAAACGGGTGCATTAGACTCACAAGACCCTTCCACGTGGAGCAATTAGGTAAGAATCTATATGGCAAACTAATATAGAATTACTGAGAGATTGACACTAACAACAGAAAAAATTGTGAACAATTAACTCCAATTACAAATACACCTTTGATTATTAATTATTTGATAGTAGGAACTAAATTACTATAAGTAATGCTGTTCTTTGTCGGACTCACTTGCACATGACAACAATTGGTCTGAATGGCATCTTCCTGCCACTTCAGGTATTTAAACTGAGTGACAATCAAGTCAGAAGAATTGACTGGTGTTTGAGTTTGATTCACAACTATCTTCGGTTTTCTAAAAACATAATTACTTTGGTCATTGACTGTTACAGTTAATTTTCAATACTGAGTGGAAACATTTTTTTCCTAGAGGCCAACAGTGGTGGCTTACTTCCTGCCAAATGCATTAAAAAATTACATATCAATTTTTTTTAGGTACATAGCATATAAAATCTTTCTATGATTAATTCTATATACATTTTAGTGGCTATACACATGAACTCAGTAACTCAAATCTAAATGATAAAAAGTACAATAATCAAAGTAACCAAAAAAAACTAGTATATAATTACATGGTGGGCTCATTCACTATTGTGGTAGAAGCAAGATACTCTGTGGAAACAGGACAGTTGAGCTAGTCTCAGTGGAAAGTCTTTTGCTCAATAAATGGTTTTCTTATAGGTTATTTCAAAGTCTAAAGTGACCCCATTTTTTGGTAATGTTTTCACTGATGTATACATACATTATAAGTAACTTGTACTTGTTGTTACCTAACAGATGCTAGGATGAAAATAAATGTTATTGCTGCTAAATACGTTTTTACTTAAACTGCAGCATACACAAAACGAAAGAAAGAGACGAGTATAAACAATAACGCGACTCAAGTCCTAGCTTTACACTAAATATATATATTTTTGTGCAGGTTGTATATCAAAACCTACAGTCAAAGAAGTCATCT
>WLWD01005531.1_pt1 | contig 18828 bp, 9 predicted proteins | sample 6712731 | NCBI WGS metagenome assembly WLWD01 (sample SAMN12718690, study PRJNA576275) | sponge metagenome | isolation source: marine sponge | host: Mycale hentscheli | place: New Zealand: South Island, Marlborough, Capsize Point | collected 2014-11-01
CTCAGGACGGTCACGGCTACTGAGGTGGCAGAGGCATTGGTTTCTATACTATGTAGAACAGGGATACCTCAGAGAATACTTACCGACCAGGGTTCGGTCTTCACAGGAAGACTGATGAAAGATGTATGTGAGGTGTTGGGTTGTGAGCACATAACTACTAGTCCTTACAGGCCGCAAGGCAATGGGGTCGTGGAAAGGTTTCATGGCACCCTAAAGCCAATGCTGGCTAAGGCCAAAGATCAGGGAGTTGACTGGTCTAGGTTCCTGCCTCTGGCACTCTTTGCCATTAGGCAGGTCCCGAACCGTGATACTGGCTTTAGTCCCCATCAGTTGGCCTTTGGGCGGAAGCTAAGAGGCCCTTTGGACCTAATTTATGCTGGTTGGGTAAAGGATGGCTATGAAAGGATGGATGTTCATGGTTGGGTCAATAGACTGCAGGATAGACTTAAGGTCTTGCATGATTGTGCCATGGCAAATGGTGCATTGGAGATGAGGAAACGTTTGGATAAGGTTAATTCCCACAGGATGGACAGGGAATTAAGTGAGGGTAGCTTTGTTCTGTTACGGGTCCCGGGTTTGGTCAGTAATCTAGAAGCCTCCTGGGAGGGCCCGTATGAAGTGGTGAAGAGATTGAACAAAGTTAAATACAGGGTAAGGAGAAAGGGAAGTTCTGGTCAGGGGAAGGTGGTACACATTAGTAACACGAAGGTGTACATCCCTCGGGAGAGTGTAGTGTTGCAAGTGTCGGTAGCGGTAGAGGATGATGTGGTGAGGAGTGTATGTGACAAGAGTAACAGGCTATCTGAAGAGTTTTGTGACGGATATAGCGAGATTGAACTACAGGATGTTGTGTCGAGGAATGAGGAGTTCTTCTCAGAACTGCCAGGGTTATGTAGTGAGGGAGAATGTAAAATTGGAGTAAATAAGGGGAGTAGTGTAGTCAATCTTCCAGTCAGGAAGCTTCCATACAAACTGAAGGAGAAGGTGGAGTGTGAGATAGAAAAAATGCTTGAGATTGGGGTGATTGAGGTCTGATAGTGAATGGTGCAGTCCGATCGTACCCGTGTCCAAACCGGATGGCAGTGTCCGGATATGTATCGATTATAGAGAGCTGAATAACATAACCCCACAAAGAAGGTATTACTTACCTTCCTTAGAAGATATAATGGAGAGAGCTGGGAATTGTTCAGTTATGTCTACGTTGGATCTTACGTCTGGTTTTCACCAGATTAGGGTCGAGGAAGCTAGCAAAGATCTGACTACCTTTGGTTGTCCCATGGGGAAGTTCCGGTTTAACAGGATGCCTTTTGGGCTTAAGAATGCCCCCGCCATCTTCCAGGCAGTGGTAGGGCAAGTCCTGAATCCTGTGGAAGATGTGTGCGTCAACTATGTTGATGACGTCCTGATTTACACCAGGACGTGGGGTGAGCATCTCGTAGCCTTAGACCGTGTGCTTAAGTGTCTAGGCAATATGGGACTTAAAGTGAAACGGAGGAAGTGTGTGTGGGGGAGACGGCAGGTCAGGTACCTGGGACATTTAGTTGGATGTGGCCAGGTGATGGTGCCACAATCCAGATGTTTAAGTTTCAAGAATTATGGCAAGCCTACCACAAAGAAAGGGCTTCGCACCTTTTTAGGAGCGATCGGGTTCTATCGAAAGTTTGTTTCAGGCTTCGCCGCACTGTCTTCTGCCCTGACACCTGCCACTCACCTGAAAGCTCCTCAGAAGGTCAATTGGACGCAGGATATGGATGAGGCCTTCGGGTCTTTGTGTGAGTGTTTGTGCAATAATGTTGTGTAACATGTTCCTACTGTAGAGGATGTGTTTGTGTTGTACACTGATGCCAGTGGTGTTGGCATTGGTGCATGTCTGCATGTATGTAGAGAGGGGGTGGAGCTCCCAGTGGCATTTTATAGTCGCCAGCTTCGAGGGGCAGAGCGCAACTATTCGGTCAGTGAGTTGGAGGCCCTGGCCATAGTGTCTGCAGTCCATTATGTCTATCTATGGGGAGCGGATGTAACAGTGGTTACCGACCATGAACCTAATTTGGCTCTACTACGAGGTAACAGTCGACTGAACGGAAGATTGAATCGCATGGCACAGAGGTTGGCTGGTCGTGTTTCGAGGATAAAGTGGATCCCTGGCAAGGAGTTGGCTAATGCAGATGGCATGTCTAGAAGAAACTGGGAGGAGGAAGATGACGATTCGCCTGGTCCTAGTCCCCAGTCGTTGTTGACTTTGGAGTGGTCCAAAGTCTCGGGAGGGGGAAATGTGGGGCCTAGTCCCTGAAGATGGAACCCTAATGACAGAGACATTTATGTTATGTGTATATGTGTGTGTAGGCTGAACTGTAACTGCAAAGTGTTGTGTTGTGTCATGTGCAAAGTATCGTATGGTGCCGTGTGCAAAGTATCGTATGGTGCCGTGTGCAAAGTATCACGTGGTGTCGTGTGCAGTTCACTGTTTCTATTTAAGTGTTGACCTCATGCGTATCTGGTCAGTCTGTTCTGTTATCAATACTGTGTGTGCGCCTTGATGTCCTATATACTTTAAATTAGACTTAAAATTCTAATTCTTATCGTACTACGGGCGGGGTTGCATACCGCGGACACGGAACTACTTGGTGGCAGCTCTACTAGGGGCAAAGGATTGGGCCTAAACTCTCTCTTCCATTTGAACCCCCACAGCATGTATCGTGTGGGGCCAGGAATGGAAGGGCCAGGTGGTGGTGGCCCACTGCGACAATATGGCAGTGGTGGAAGTGGTGAATAGGGATACAGTAAGGACAAGATGCTGATGCACCTATTGCAAACGCTGTTTTGAGTTCGGGCACATTGGGAGGTGGTAGTGAGGGCGGTGCACATACCAGGTCACAAGAACGGACCAGCAGATGGAATTTCTAGGGATAACTTGGGCATGTTCTTTGCACAGGTACCAGCAGCCCGCACACCTGTGAGAGAAGCCTCCCTCACATTCAGTAATAGTGGTGTTTGACTTAAGTTAATGTATGGGAGTTTTGTTTTCATAGCAATCATTGCTGTTCTGTGTCATTCCTTAATATTCTATTATCTTAATGTATTTCTTAATATCACCCCAGCTGTGCATCATCACTCTGAACCCATTATCTCACCTATTGAGAACATTATGACTTTTCATGCTCTCATTAATGTAACATCACCCCCTCACTGGCCCCGGCCAGCTTCCCTCTGGGCTGGGCGGGGTAGAATCCCGCCATATGACCCCCAAGCTGAGCAATTTAATCGGAGGAGGAGGTATGGCCATGGCGGGGCCTCAGCCCAGGACCCAACCTGCCAAGCTGGGAGGCTATGAAGGTTCAGTCGTTAACTATTGTAACTATCACCTTTCTTTCGAAACCTACGCCACTTTCCCTCGTGTACTATTTACACCAGCTCTTAGACACAATTGATCACTTTCTACTGAATTTGACGACACTTTACCTATTTGGTTAATGATGATGCTTTACCAAATGTTTAAGCTAATGAATTATTCATAACTACGCATACCGTCGGTTGTCGTCGTTAGTGAAGCACAAGCGTATTATTATATAGATTATTCTGAATACAAATTAATGAGTATCAATATATTTTTATTTCACTACTTTCCTGATATTTTTAATTTTTATTTTTTTTATTTGGAGTCTAGCTACAATGTTATTATTATAGTATCATAGAACTTGAAATTATAACACTCCAGACCCTCCATTCAAATCATTTCTCTGATATCAGATCTAAATGTCAGCGTCAGCTCTGCAGAGTGGACATGTAGTATGACGCTGCAAAAAAGGAATAAATAAATATACTGAATTATCTTTTTAGCTGAAATATTTTATAAGCTATTTCTCACACTTACCTTTAACCATTCATCTATACAGTTTTGATGAAAGCTGTGTTTGCAAGATGGTAATATCCTCAGTAAATCTCCAGTTTCATAATCTGTAATGCAGATTGTGCACCTATTTAGAAATATGTAAAGTACACATAATTGATTACACATGTGTAGTTAGTTGACTATACTTACCTGTTAGAGGAGTTTGGCTCCCAATCATCCTCATTAAATGTTTGAGTGGGAAGATTTTCAATATCTACAAAATATTTATGTATAAGCTTCCAAGTTTTACCTTAAATTTGTGTTATTACAGTAGCATTATTGAATAAGCTAACCTTCCTGACAGAGTCCGTCAAAAATATCTGACTCTGACAAATCGGCATCATCCTCCCCTTCATCTAGAGAATCATCCAGTTGAAAGAAGTCCTAAAATTTAAAAAAATACAATAAAAAGTAATAATAATATCCTCTTTTCACTAAAATTTCATAGTTACTGATGTGTATAATCATTAGTAGGTACAAAACACATGAACAACATTTATTAAACAATGTAATACTATAACTAACCTCCAGCAAATCAACTGCTTCCTGCAATACTCCAAGAACATCAACCTCTCCAAAATCTCCACTGTAAGATACAAAGATAATTTTTCACTCAAATACAATATACACTTCTAATGTGATTTTGCAATTAGAGTACTATATAACTATCTAAAGCTTTTCAGTTCATCTATGGTATAGGCATTTAGTAAAAAACCAAAACCCAAAACAAGACACTTACTAATAATGTTCATTTTGATTCTCTTCAGTGTCCCAGTCCTCGAGAGCTTCTGGAAGTGGACGAATGTATTCTTCAACATATTGATTGTCATCACTACAATATCATAACAATAATGCATGTACATGTATATAAAAAGTAATTGTGTGTTGCTTATGTTCTTAAATTAAAAAATATTATACCATGCACTACTATAGTGTCATATAATTGAGAAACTTACTCGCCATTTTCCTCGACTTGATTTTCTTCAATGTCTACATTCTCGAGTCCTTCAGGTATTGTATTAATGGCTTCTTCTGGTATGTCACGATGATGACTATCACTAAAAAAAAATACAATAACACATAATTAATGAATGACATAAAACTTGAAAGTTTGGCTATTTTATGTGAAAAACAACAACAACCTTTTACCCCCCATGTAACTTAGTGATCACTTTCATCTTGACTTAACTGCAAATGGATAGTTTATTTTACAATTGTTTAGTCCTTCAGGCAATGGATCACAGGATTCCCCTTCAATTTCACTACAATCAAGTATATATGTTACTCAACTAAGTAATAATTTTGGCTGAATTAAATAATTTTTGTGATTCCTTTTAAGTAAATACTTCACAGAAACTTCTACAAAAAGAGTATTGCAAGGCTAAAAACTTACCCTTCTTGCTCTTCTTGACATAAAGCCCCTAGATTATCTCCAAGTAGTAAATCAGTTGACTCCTCTTCTGTATCATCAAAGCCTGAAGACATTTGTGCAGGATCAGCTGGCATATCCTCAATCTCAACACTACCTGTGTAAAGATTAGCATCTTCAAGCGCTCTTGATTCACTCACTCCTTCAAGAGCAGGCTCCATTATAATCACATCTTCACCATCCATATCTGCACTATCAGAGATAGAAGTCAAGGTGGCACTTCTGGAGACCCACCTTCTCTCCCTCATTCTCCTCCTCCACCTTCTCCTCCTCCTTCTCTCCTGCAAGTTAATATACCTACCATCAGGGTAGGTAAAGCCAGTGATGATGACTTCATCCTGCAAGTACAAGTCAGAGAGAAAAACGAAATAATACTAGAATTAAGTGTATATACACTAGCTCATGAACTTTTGTCAAATATACATTGAAATCTTACATCATCTGAGTCATTGCTAGTAGTATTGACATCCTGCATGATAGTCTCAGCTGGTAGAGATGCAGAACTACCAGCAGCACATTCTACCTCCTCACCTCTAGCTTGATGTTCAACCACATCATCAAGTCTCCTGTACTTTAAGCTAGGAGACTCATCCTCGCTATCAAAAGACTTCCTCTTCCTATTTCCTTCCATGAGATCTACATTGATAGTAGGATAATCACTGTACTTAAATAACATACTCTGGATGTAAATAGATATTACCAACAACCAACATTTGGCAAGAAATTTAAGTTTATTTATGAAGTAAAATAGTTAATCTTATGTATAATAAATTAAAAGGAAAGACAGCAATCCGTTCAGGACTTCAAAATAAATTAAAAGGAAAGACAGCAATCAGTTCAGGACTTCAAAATTTTTGTCATAATTTACTTAAATTGATAGCTACCAATTGATATCAGTGAAACCTACCTATTATTCTGTTCATTAGTGTTGTTGAGTTAACTAAAACAAAAACTGAAACATGTTTTAGTCAGCATTGTGTTTTTTGTTAGAGACAATATTATCTGATTAGCTGTTAATATAATTAAAATATTATTACTAAAAAGCTTCAAGCCATTTCAGCTTGTTTATTGCAAGAATAAAAAATCCAATTGCTTTTATTCATTTAATAAATAAACTCATTTTTTTTATTAGCTAAAAGCATTAAATAGCACTTTTTCTCTTTCTAACAGCAAATATCTAACTTATCTTTACTTTCCACTTTCTGCCAAGTCTTCTTCAGGGTCCAAGACATCAGGCTAAGTGTTAATTAACTTAATATTGACTGTTAGAATGAGAAAAATTGCTACTTTTATAATTATTTTGCTGGAGAATGACCAGACTAATCAAATTTATTATTATAAAACTACAACTACAACTAGATGAGAAAAATATTTGGTAAAACAATACTATATCTAAATTAGAATTATCTAGTCATAAACTACTATACCAGCAACAAAATGGTAAAGATTCTCTATTTAATAAAAGAAAAAACTATACCCGAAATTAAATTGGTGAAAATAATCATAAAATAATCTTCAGTACATATCATAACCACTAATACCTACCCTTCAATGGAAGAGGCAAATATTACAACTAATAATACTACAAATAAATCAGTAGACCCTTCAACAGCAAAATAAGCACCAGTACAACCTAGTAACAGTTGAACGCTCTAAAAAAGAGTAGTGTACGCTGTGCCATTAGTGGAGAAGTGCACGGGATCTTGCAATGCTAATCAATAATGCGTGCAGCGCGTCTATAGTTGCACTAAATAGCATGTTCATTCTTTTGTGTGCGTGTAAGGTTATGTAAACCGATGAGTTACACTAGTCCTGAATAATTTCAAGAAAGGAAATAAAAATATTAGCCAACGGGCCAATTGTATTTGATGATTGCAAAATAGCAATGACAAACAAGAAGCAGTGGAAGAGTTAGCTAGAACAACTGATTTCTGGTGTAAATAGCATTATTAATCCTGATTTGAAAGCGGAAAAATTAAGTTTATATCTGAGAACTATGCCACATTGTAGCTACTTTTTCTAATAGTTACAATTGTTAAAACATCCAATTGGATGTATTCTCTCTCTTTCACAAACTTTTATTTAAACAATACTGATATAAAAATATTTTGGTCACCACAGGAATCGAACTGGGACCACTCCCTTAACTCTCAAGCGTTCTGCAAACTGAGCTAATACAACCACCCAGCAAACAAACACACAGCAAACAAACACTCCAATTCTGAACGGGTACTTCTACTCTACAGTCTCACTCTCTACAGAAAAACGGAAATTCTCTTTTTTCAAAAAAATATTATCGTGGAATTTTTTTTTACTCTGCTAATTTAGCTATCACTTCACATTTTCTCTTTCAACTTCCGTTTACTCATTAAATGTGTTCTCTCTCTTTCATAGGCTTTTTTTAGCGTTTGCGCCTTAAACTGTAGCTCCTGGGTTCCATTCCTGGACAGTCGTTACGCCACCGTTCTTTTATTTGCGACCCGGAAGTTGCGGTTAGACTAACCGAGGAGCTCGAGCATTCTACAGTCCCGCAGTTCTTATCAAAAAACTCATTTCATTGGTTAATCAAATCATGTGACCAATTATAGCGCCGCGCGTGACCAATTATAGCGCCGCGCGAGGGCTAGGGCTAGGGGGCTAGGGGACCAATCAGAAGAATTCTTTGATAAGAACTGCGGGATGGCTCCGAGCATTTCTCGTAGAAATGACCGACTTTCAAACCTCCATGAACACGACTTAAGCTGGTTTAGAGCTGACTGGTGTTCCTGTCCACTCTCAATAACTGAAATTGCTATGAATTGTAGATTAAAGTTTATTTTTTATACCATTTGAGTATTTTTTTTTTTGCAATCATTTTAATATCTAAATAATTCTTTGAATATCCATGAATTTGGTAGTGTTTACTTTTCAGTGACTACATGTAGAGACCAACACAGCACTTCTATGTGACCATGTGGTCTTGAAAACCAAAAACTTCCAAGTATGCTAAAACATAGGGAATAGCTTCAGTGTAATAAAGGTCTGTTCAGTTCAGAATGACTTCAAGGGATCCTCGAAGAAAGCTGTTCTCTGCACTTCCATCCGTGGATTGTTCTTCTGACACCGGTAAGTCTGCATTAGAGATAGAGAAAGCTAATTATTGCAGATACAAATATAAATTCAGACACAGTGAGGCACTACTGAGGGTTACAGCTTGATTGTTTAGAGTTGGCTATTTCCACAGCTGTTAATGAACTGGTGATAATGAACCTTTGATAGTGTCAATCAAACTTTTGAACTGTCATCTGTAGTTGTTGTTTTTCCATTTGCTTCTCTGGCTACAGTCAAGCTGTGCCTACAACACTCCATGCATACCTTTTCATTGCCTGTAATAGTTACTTCATGGTCTTTTAGGTGTTTAGCATTTATTTCAGGTTTGGCACAGGATCTAAAAGTTTGGTAGTTGCCACCACAATAGCAACAGTGCATACACCACACTTCCATTGATAGCTAGCAGGACTTATTCGTTTGTGCAGGGTTCTATAATGACTATCACAAAGATTCATTTCAGTGTTTTCCAAGTTGTCCAAATAACACTGTAAGGGTGCTGGCACTTTGAGAACGAAAACCCAGCCAAATTGGCCACTGTGCTAGGGCGTGTTAAACTTACTTCTTCTGTTCACCGAGTTATTTCAGCGAGCGAGCGAAGCGAGCGAAGCTGACTATCAGTCGTGTTCAATTGAGATTTCAGATATATTATGTAGGTATGTATACGTACGTCAAAATATTTCGCCCGCGCTTCTAATTACGTAAGTTAGGTAAAGCGTTCACAGTTCCAGTATTTTTCAATTAACGAGCGCGGAGAATCCTGCTGCACTGCCGTACGCAACTTTACCAAAATGTTTATAGCTACTCTCTTCTTGAAACAATTGTGAAGTCTTTGTCAAGCTGCGCTTCTTTGCCACTGCTTTCGAAGTTTATTCAGGTACCTTCACAAATCATCTTTGCCTATACTCATATATTTACTCGCTCGCCATGCATTTGCGCTATTCGAGCGCACCACTAGTTTATTTATGCAGGCCAGCAAGTACTACTAGGAGAAAGCACCTACCAGGAATGAAGACTGGAAGTCGATCGCATCTCAAGAAATATCCCCGTCACCATTTTGGACTTCACGGCAGTACTGCAAGGCTACCGCCGTAGTTTAGAAGCCGATACTTTGTATATCATTTTCTTACCCTCGTCCATTCCTGAGCAGGTGAGAGAAGATTCTGGATCCATTACTTTAGTGCAGAGAGGATTTTTTATTGTAAGTTGACTCCGCCCCACCCTAATTGTACGCGTGTAGTGGTGAGTGTGTCTTGACAACTTGAGGGACTTAGCATTGTCTAGCAGTTATCCCGCCCAGACAATTCAGGGTTGCTCCCAGTTCAATAGAACACACTATTTCCTCATGGAAGTATGGAAAGCCATGTACAGAAGCATGCTAGAAAGTTTTCCAGATAGCCTTCCTCAAAAACAACAGATAGAACAGTGCATATGGTATATATTCTGAAAAATTCCAGTGTCAGAGTACCCCAACGAAGGAAAATACTGCAAACATTTTGTATATCAAAGAAAAGTGCCACTAAACCATATAATGTTGTCCAGCAAGAACTAAAGACAGTTCAGAAATGCATGAGGAAAAAAATTGCATATGCGAATAAAAATGGAAGTAACCCAGATGTTGTTGGGCAAAACGGTATATTGAATACCCTCGGGCATTATGTATAATTGATGGAGTACCAGATAAAGGACAAAAGTGTATTGCCACTACTTTTACAAAGCTAGGTATAAAGATGAGGATGTAATAACACATACCTTTCCGAATGACTTGATTGCAGATTCAGTTATTTTGGAAGGAATGTTCTTGATTAACACTAAACCCCTTCACTGCTATAAAATCATGGAGGATTATGGTAACTTTATGATGAGACGATTTATTGTTCTATACCTTAAAAAGGGAAGTCAAGAAGTTTGATGATCCTGGCAGGCAAGTAGAAAATCCAAAACAATTTGAGCAGTCCCGCCGAGATAATACATCTTTAAGTGACCATGTTTGCTTTGTATTTTTTGACGATGCTGAAGTACCTATAAAGTGGCAAAATACCATCAAGTGTAGAGTATGTAAAAGGAAACTGACAACTTACCTATTAGACACTTTGCTAGGAAAATCAGGCCATTTCTGACTCAATCACAAAAAAAAATGTGACCTCTGATGCAGTGGAAAATGTCAGTAGTGTAGTAGTAACAAATGACACAGGAGTATGTATGTGGCCCGTCATTGAATCCAGAGTGGATGAATCGGACACCAGACTTTGGCTTCACTTGAAATACTATCGGCAGGTACAAACAAGTTTATTCTCTCCCCAGATACAGATGTGTATCATATATGTCTTCCTTGGGTTACTCCAAGTCAATCTGTGATTGTACAAATGTAGTAGACCAAGTGATAAGGAACTCGAGTTGCTCAATGTGAATATAGCTTTTTTCTTGAAAGTAGTCATCATGCAAATCCCCTATTGAGATGGCTTCCACATTGGGACAAAGTGGACATATCAACAAAAGAACTAGTTCCAATTGCTTAGCAACAGCTGTATGGGATCTAAGTGGGTGGAAAAGCACGTTGACAACATGGCTGTTGTAGCCAGTTTGCAGAAGAGATCCACCAAATTTTCTTCACTTATGCTTTTATTAGGATGCTTATTCTTGTGTGGGACATTTTATAATTTTCAACTCTCTGCTGAGCATGTGCCAGGTGTAGTCAATACAGTAGCGGATGCATTATCTAGAAAAAGAGGATCTTGTATCCACTGTTGTGTCACAGATTCCGGAGACTCAAGTGCCAACACACATACATCAACCACTAGTTGCAGACAGGCTGAACTGGAGCTCCAAGGCCTGGACAATGTTGTTTGCCGACTCTTTGAGAATGAAATTGCACAGTCAACACGAAGAGTATATGAATCAGGCCAGAGACGGTACCTTGCCTTCTGTTGGCAGTCTTCCCTAACTCCATTGCCAGCATCAGAGTCGACATTGTGTCAATTTGCACCCTCATTAGCCATGGAGCACTTATCATGGAGCGGTAAGGTCATATTTAGCTGCCATTCGGCACTTCATACTTTTGTTGTAGAAAGTTTCTGTAAAGTATTTACTTCAAGAAACTTGGAAATTATTTAGTCTGATCAATTGTAAAATTAGCCAAAATATACATTTACTTAGTTGAATAGCATAATAATAATAATTATTACTTTAATTATAGTGATACTTGTGTAGTAAAAGTGTATATTTTTTTTACATAATTTAGCCTATCTTTCCAGTCATTATGTCATTCATTAATTATATGTATGTTAGTATATTATTGTTCAGTGATAATCATCATCATCGTATACAAGATGTAACCATTAATCCTATGGCTCCGTGAAATATTTCACCATATCACACTCTGACTCATTTAATAAGTACTATAACTAATTTCTAGCTGATATGTAATCACCAAGTAGAATTGTAAGTGATTCAAATAGTATTCTTAACATCAGTTTAGTAGTAGAAATATCTATAGCTGTCTGTGGGACCCCCTTCTCCAAGATGTGAAGGCTGGAGGACACTCCCAGTATGACTACTGAACAGTTTTTGCTCATGCCAATAGCAATATGCACATTAGATTGGTTCATCTGTGTGTGCATACGTGTGTGTGTGTGTGTGCAATTTAATTCAGAGGGGTGTGTGGTCAGTGTAAATTGGGCATGCTCCTGCTGAATATAAGTCACTGCATTCTATTTTTGTAGTAAGGGTGTACCTCCTGTATAGTTTGTGTATCCCATCATCCCTCAACTTCTCAGTCACTTTATGAAGACACTGTTGCAGGATTCTGTAAATCCTGGGGGCTTGTGATCACCTACAGAGTTAGACTCTGGCAGTGGAGACAACTACCTTGTCACCAGAGTTACTTAGCCCTTCTATTACCGCAGTGGTGGCTCATGTTTGTTAGCCCCACACGGTCTTCATAAGTTAATTAGACAATTTTTTAAATGTGTCCAACCTTAGCAATGAGCTGTGGTTTAGAGAATAGTGCTGTTCTAGTTACATATTGGAAAAAAAATCTTATATATAATAGTAATAATAATAATATTATATATATATATATATATAATTTAAAAAATCCATTGTGAACTGCTTACTTTTTTAATATTTCTATTAAATGGTTGTCATTTTTAAAGTTGTTGATATATAAAGATTATACTTAGGTTCCTTAAACAACCAGTCAGCAAACTTGCAGGTCACTTCTGCAAAAATAACATTATCTTGCAGTCACACTGTAAATATTTGGTCATGCATTAAATTGCAATGTGTAACCTAAACTGATGTTGATGAAAATTACTGCAAAGGCTAAAGAGTACTAATTCATTTTATCAAATAATCAATACCAGAAAAAAATTTACAACCCTTATCCCGACATTGTTGGTCTCAACTCAGAGCGATGGCAGAAAAAGACAGAGAATCCATAGCAACACCCTGCTGTGAAGCAGATGAGTCTATTGCTTACCAGGAAGTTTTGGCTGTCAACCTCAAAGTTGCTGCCATTTTGGCTGGCCAACCTGAAGTTGTCCATTCCCAATGCATGAAATTTGATTATGCAGTATCTTCATTATCTCCCACTTTTGCTACCAAAGTCAGAAATCTGATCATCCATCCACCCGCAGCAGACTCCTATGACACTCTCAAGGACCAACTCATCATGAGAACCACACTCTCCCGACAGTGTCAGCTTCAACAGCTCTTCAATTCAGAAAACCTGAGCAACTTTAACCCCACAACTCCTCCAGCACTGTGAGCGACCCTCTACCATAGATAGTACCTTTCTTATGGAACTCTTTCTCCAGTTCCTCCCCCATTTGGCCTAGCTGGCTGGTAAGGTCATCGAGGTTGCTGCACCTTTTGTTGGTACTGTCAAGCAAGACTCTCCATCTTCAACTGAAATGGATCAGCTGTGTTCTGATGTTGCCTGTCTGGAATCACTTATTAAAGTCGTACACTCATGGTCTGTTCACCGAATTCACAGGTCACACCACTCACCCACACCACACACCGATATTCTACACCCACGCACCAGCCTACCAGTGATGCAACTTGCTGGTACCACCAGAAGTATGGAGAATGTGCCCGCAAGTGTAGGAAACCCTCCTCTTGGGTGTCAAACTACCAGGCCACTCCTTAGTGGCAGTCAGTGAAGTTGGCCTGAATTCTATCTGCATATTTCATGTTCTAGTCTGGCAGATAAGAATAATTATTGTGACGTGAGTGGACCAAAGCATAAAAGTTGGAGTGCAGGTTCTGTTAGGCATATATAACAATAATAGAAGGGGTGCCCAGAATAATTTTATGTTAACAAAAAAGATTGAAGTTGCTCAACTAAGATTTTACGAAAATCCTGCACCAGCCTTAACCTGTAAGAGACTATTACTCTCTGGTGACATCACTACTCTTCTCCTAACTGTCCAGACAGGCTGGCATTAGTTCATTAAGCCACACATTATCAAATAAAGTCTACTCAAAAATTACTTGCTATAGCAGCATCAGTGAAGGGGAGTATTCAGGGTCAGATGTCAAGTGGCATTGCTATGTGATCCATTACACACACAACCTTCACTTCCGCACCACTAACTCACCAACATAGGGAATACGAACTTTTGAGTTTTAATTTCATGTGCAGCAGAGCAAGCACACACAAGCACACCACAGTGAATTGATGTTCTGTATAGTAGAACTTAAATTGAATAAATAACTTGTACACATTTATATATATAATATACTAGTGATGCGCTCTAATAGCACAAAATAGCGAAGCGAGCGATGCATGTTCCCTGTAATTGCAGCTATTCCAGGCTACAAAATACTGTCAAAGTGAGAAAACAATAGTGGTAGCTTTTTTCTATGATGAAGGCTCCTGGTACCGTAATCCTCAGGAATAGTCTAATAAATAAATTAGGAACATTTAATGGCTCTTCAAAAAGAAAGATTCTTTACTTTGCTACCTGTTTCTGTTTCGTTTTAGCTCTCCTCCTCCTTGCCCTGTCTATTTCATTTCTTATCTCTCTCCTTACTAATTTTTCTTCAGGAGTTTCTAACGCCCTCAAAGCTCTTGACCGAGCGTTTCTAACATTTTGTCTACTGGGCATCGCTACTTCGTACGGCGGGTAAACAAAACAAAATGTTGCTAAGAAGGTTACCCGGCCCGCGCAAGCGCGTAGGAGAAAAGGTGCACACGTACGCCCACGCAAGAATAAAAACAATTCCTAGACCTAAATATATATATTATATATCGCGAACTCATTAGAGAGTCAGCTCCGCTCGCTTCGCTGAATAATACTTATTACATGAGTCAGAGTGTGATATGGTGAGATATTTCATGATCAGGCTAATTTATTTCACAAGCCAGAGGCGAGTGAAAATAAAGCCTGAGAGTGACGTGAAATATTGTGAGTTATTTCACGGTCACGTACCTAAAAATATCATTGTGAAGATATCTAGGGTGGAATATATATATATATATATATATATATATATTATACATATATATATGTATGTATATTATGCATATTTACATTTTCCTGGAGTATTTCCACAGCATTAAATAATTTCCAATGATTATATTGAATGCTCCAACATGCCTATGGGAAAAATTGAATTTTTATTTTTTTAACAATACTTATTTCAGCATTTAGATGTTTATTTAATATTATTCCTCTTACTTATATATTTATAAATTAACAGCACAATTCCTTACAGAGACTAAAGTTGTGTGGTAAACCTGAAGAAACAAACAGCCTTGTATGTTAAGGCTTTCAATTTGTCAAATCTATGGTGAATCTGATAAAATGAAAATTTAGCTATTGCAAACCATGTGCTGAACATTAATTTAGTAGTATGTGTAGCTGCCACCAGAGTTCTACTACAAGTTTTCCTCTTAAATCAGTCTGTGAGTAGAGATGTGTCTGAGATAGAATATCATATATGTGTGTCTTACAGTTGTTCAGGAGAACTCTTACTCCAAAAGCGGCCTTAAATATATTTTTTTAAAGTTCTAAACTACAGAATGGTATTTTGCTTAATATAATACACATACAAAACTCATTTGATTAACATGGGGTTTTTTTTTATTCATTTCTCTATCACCAAGGAAAAGGATGGCTGCGGAACTTAAACGGTTCATGTGATTTAATGATTTCTATTTATATTTTGAAACTAGATATCTTTATTCTTGACCTGATATATTCAATTCATTACACAAAATAAAAACAAAACCCTTTCCAGCAACTGAAGTGCACGTGTAATGCAGTGAAACCGCTGTCTCTCAGCAATCCAATTGACCTCCAAATTTTCCACACTTAATGAATGGTGCAATGTTGTTGAACCTCAGATAATAATAAGTGGTTGCAAAATTTGTGTTAAAGGTAAAAAAAATTATTATAGCTTTGTGAAAAGAAAACCATTATAGTCAATGTGAACGGCAAATTTGTTCAAAAATTACATAGCATTTATGACAATAAGATAATATTTCTCATATAAAGAATAATTAAATTACGAAAAAAACATTATGTCTATTGATGTTAAAATTATTGTTGAGTGACAGTCAAAGCAAACAATGCACTTTGAAGAACATCTATACATAAAATTTTACATAACAATTGATTAATGCAGTAAAATTAAATAAATCATATGAGATATATTAGTATTTTATGACAGTTTGACATTATTTACTACATTTTTGGAAATTATTATCTTGACATATTTCAACTTAAGTGATAGAAACAACTGTTATATTTTGCACTTATTGTGTTAACAGATTGCAACCAAGATCAGAGCAATTGAATAAGTTACTTCTCCAGAAGGACTCTAGTTTGTGCCACATCTATCACTTCACATTTCTAAAGAGATGTAGGTGCCGATACTAAGAGCAAAATGTAGCAATATCTCTTAGCAGAATATGACACCTGAGCTCGTCTGTTGGTTAGGGAGCTCAGTCCTAGAGAGTAAGTGTATAATAAAGCAAATGATCTTGCGCATGCACTCCAGACAGCCAATTTTTCTTTTTATTCCGTAATTTCTTCTCTTTTTTTTTTAATTCTGTGAAAGAGGGAGTAGTTATAATTAATGTAAGAATGCATGGAAAGAAAGTTGAATAATGTGTCTTAAAATGTGAATACTTTCGTATTGATTAGTAGGCCATCAAATACTAATAACTCACTATGCTGCTCATATACTACAACTAAGAGGTCAGCAACTAGCTACTAATTTTTATGTTCATTGTTAAATTCTTTCCTCTTTAGCTAATAAATGAAAAACTAAGGTGTGAATAAGAATGGCAAATATTTTATGGCCAATGTAAATACCTATTTATTGTCAAGCTATTTCATTCGCCATTTGTGTTTACACCACTATTTTTCGCATGGACAAAAATGTCACTGTTTTATTCTGTAAATCTATTATTTACTCACAGTAATATGGTAATAGTTGAGAAGATTTTGAAAATTTCCGAAGAACTGCAGCAGATATTTTATCTGTATTTCAACATTACAACACACATTAACTCAATATAATTTACATGTATAATTATTAACCCTACCAAGTTACGCTAATTTTGGAAATGGGGTGTATCATCATTAAAATATTTTCAGGTTTGATGTTTCACACATATTGGTAACAGCTTTGGATTGTGGTATCAGCCAATGATTAACTCCATACTTTACAATACTTTACTTTTATACTCACCTCTACGCATACTTTTTATATAATTTGTTGAATTTCTATTCAATGTAGATTGCTCCCATGGTTCTATAGCATTAATATATATATAGTACTTATTACATGAGTCAGAGTGTGATATGGCGAAATATTTCAAGAGCAGGCTAATTTATTTTCACAGCCAAAGGCAAGTGAAAATAAAGCCTGAGAGTGAAATGTCTAGCCATATCACTCTGTGAGAGTGTAATAAGTGGTTTATTCCACACTAGATATCTTCACTGAAGTAGTCTTAGTGTAAAATTAGCCATAAAAACTCACTAGGGGCTCCCCACACCCCCAGCCACAGATATTTAGCAGCTGCTCTGGGTAGGCTCCACTAGAGTAAAGGTAGCTGTAAAAACCCTAAAAACTGGTAAGCCAAGCCAGGTCAGGCCCAGTTGCTGTAACTACTCTGGTAATGGGCTTGCACAATACAGCCATGAGATAACACTATGGGGGTCACACACCTAAAGATAACATTGTGAAGATATCTAGGGTGGAATAAATAAATAAATATATATATATTATATATATTATATGATATACAATCATTAATACACATTTAAATATCTCTACACAGACATAAAATTTGACCACACTTTGACTTTAGCAAGCTATCAAAAAGGCTGTTTGAATAATCAAACACTGTACAGTTTTAAGAAACTAGAAATGAGAATTTGTAGGTTAATGGGCTATAGCTCATAGTAGGTTATTTTTTCTACCACATGACTCTTGTATAATTGTTGAATGATAAAAAATGACTACATGGTAAAATTCAGGCTGATTGTTGAGAGAACACGGAGCTTTTAGCTCCACATTGGTACTAACTTTTGTGAGTAATGCCCCCCTGCCTGTGATCATGTGAGCTAATAATTTCTTGACTGTACCAGTAGCTTGATTTATGTCACTGGGAAGTTAAACGGAGTTGGTAGTGGAGTTTTGCTAAATATATATATATATATATATACCTGTGAGTGTCTCTGGCCAGTTTAGCTTCTCTTACAGAGAGACATCGTTTACATGTACCATTTTCATTGCTCGAGCTATTTTATACCTGTCTCATTAGAACAGCCACTAAATTATTCTTTTGGTCTGAGATTATATTGTAATAGCTAGCGCTGAGGGCTCGCACCTTTGGGGATTCATTTGGATCATTAACCCTCAACACGCATGCGCGAGAGGATTATAGTAGTCGTCCTGTCTGTTTGCCTGCCATGCCCTGATTTTGGGGATTACCGACAATTAACTATTGATTTAGTATTAACTTACTCAGAACGAGGATTCGAAACTTTTTATTGTGCTACTTCTTCTTAATTTCGGGCTGATTTTTGAGAAAACGCAATCAGCTCCACGTAGGTACTAGCTTTTGTGGGTAACCATCCTATTGTCACTTCGTAATCAGGTGAGCAAATAATTTTATGCTAACCGCTGTAGTTCTGCTTTATGCTGGGAAGTTAACGGAGTGCTGGAAGCGGAGTTTCGAGTTTAAAATAAATTTTGGCCGGTTTATCTTCTCTTATGAAGACTGCGTTTTCATCTACCGTGTTTATTGCTCGGGCTATATTGATGCCTGATTAAATAGCCAACAAGTTGTTCTTTTGGTCCGAGATGATTTTGTAATGAATTGATAGCGCTGAGGGTTCGCACCTTTGGTGCTTCATTGTTCCAGTCATTCAATGCTATTATCAATTCAATGGTATGTCTA
>WLWD01002977.1_pt1 | contig 18827 bp, 7 predicted proteins | sample 6712731 | NCBI WGS metagenome assembly WLWD01 (sample SAMN12718690, study PRJNA576275) | sponge metagenome | isolation source: marine sponge | host: Mycale hentscheli | place: New Zealand: South Island, Marlborough, Capsize Point | collected 2014-11-01
AATTTTGTAACCCAAATTTTGCTCTGCCGTAGCTTTGGCACCATCCTCACGTGGTCAAATCAATCCAGATCATTTGATGTTTCATTTGACCGAAATATAGTTCATGCAGGTGATAGGCTAATACTGCCGCTTTCATCATTACAGTCCAATGTTACGCTGTATATTTCAGTAGTTTTGGATAACAATGAACAATATTTAACCACTGCCATTTTCTGGACCGATTACAGCACTGTTGGTAGCTGTAATCATGTGTCATGCCGTTCTCAGTCTAACGTGATTTCTACTATGGTAAACATTAAACCAGGTGCATCGACCCCAGTTATTCCTATTACATCTACTTCTCTTAACTCTGAGCAGCCATTATTGACATCGAATAGGACGTCTATGTCAACCAGTTTACATCATATTTCATGCAAGTTTGATGTTTTACTTTGCATTACTTAAAATGTCAAAGACTTAGTTTATCGGTTACATATTTTGTACCTTTTGCAATATCTTTTCATATATAACTTATCTATAGGACTATTATTACGGTATTGAATTCAGACATTTAATAAAGTTGTATCTACTTGCTTTGGCAAAAAGAGTAATTCATACTCGTAATGTATTTTTTTCTACTAAAACACACAAGAAATACATGTTTCCAATGTTATTGTGAAATTTTATCAATATTATATACACACATAATATATAATATAATGTATAATATTTTCAGATGCTCCACTGACTATCAACGATAATACTGAAGGACTAAATACATGTTCTAGCCGTTCTCTGTCAATAATACTGAGTGTTCCTGTGACATGTCTTCTGACCATCATTATTCATGTCATAATAATAGTAGTATTTACAATCACAATGCAGAGGAAAAGTAAGCAGAAGTTCATGTAATATTATAATATAACAATTATTATTTTTTTATTCAGGCAAAGTTAAGAATCGATCACTGCAGTAAGATTTCCTTATAATCAACATAGTAATATTACAATACTACTAATCAGTAATTTTTCTTTCAGGTTTCCTGAACACCGTGGCAATAAAAAGGTTGTAAGAATAGGACAAATAATATCATTATTTTTATGACTGTTTTCATTAGCAAAAACATATATTCACTATTTTAGGAATATAGCGAGGTATGATATCATATCACATTGATAGGAAGTAATGTACTTCTAGTGCTAATGATAGTCCAATAGTTATAATAATGTAGCTAAAAGTTTAATGTTGTAGAAGGCATAGACACTGGACTGATGTATGTTGATGACTAATTTTAGGTAAATTATCTATATATTGAGCAATATATAAATCCTTTTATTTGCTTACAAGGCAATTAGTTATCAGGTTATGTCACTATTGAATGGTGATATTATAATTGCAATTTTCTTTATTCACGGAATGCTGCATATGCCACTGTTCAGGCCAATAGGCAAATGGTATAAATTAACACAGTATTGAATTAATTTGGTTATAGTTAATTAAAGTACATTTTAAAAAATTATACTTTGTGCAATTCTATTAAAGTACAAAAAATATTGAATGCAAATTATCCAACATTTCTAAATATAGTGGGAAATTGCTGCTGACAATCATTTGATTGCAAATGATTTGAATAACGATGGTAAGCCATTGACTGAGATTGTAATGCTATCTAAATATTGAGCCAAAAGTTCACTTTTTTCTCAGATATGTATGAGACTATTAAGGGTGCTGGGACATAGCAACGCGCGCGCACCCGCACGCACCACAAATAACCACAAAAATCCGCCAGGCTCGCAATAGTAAAAACAACCGCTAACTTAGCTTGCGCGGGTAATTCAAAGCTTCCCGCCCACCAATTGATAAAACTAACTGAGGCCACGCCCCCGCTATAAGTTGTAAAGAGCGCAGCTGTTTGATATTGTATTTCTTGGCTTACTTTATCAGTATTGTTTCTCCCTAGAGCAGACACTGGCTCCCAGATTGTCTCCAAGCTTTGACAGGTAAATAATACCGCACTAATGACTCCATTATTTTAAATTTTTATTCTTGTGCCAAACTTCTTCCTGATATATCAATCATGATTTTTTTTATTTTACAGTATTGTGATGACCAGTGATATTTTTTATGAATGTATATAATATAATGATACTTACTTTATATAAAAAATATTTTGAAATAGCCAGCTAAATATAGATGAATATTTTGTGATGTAGCTAGCTAAGTAAGGATGAATAAACAAATGAAGTGAATAGCTAAGTACAGAAAACCGGAAAGTTAGAGAGCACCTGGAACTCACTTTCCCACGGGAATTAATTGAATCTGTTGTGGGTGTGGTTTGAAAGCAATCAAGTCTCTGCCAAAAGATCGCGTGGACTAATTTTTAGTCCTGTAGTCTATTTTGTGTTTCTTCTCAGAAACTACGAGTAGAAATGACTCCAAATTTGGTACACGGGCTGACTATGACCTTAGCTACAAAATGTTCATTCATTGAAATTAGTACAGTTTAATTTAGGCTATATGGTACATTTTATAATTTCATCAAAGAGAATTTTCATGGTATTTAACTAATAAAAATAGTGTAAAAAATGAGTATTTTAAATAATTATAATATTTCATTGTTAACACAGTTTCAAAATATCGTTATGAGTCAATTGTTGAACATAACTTTACTTTCACAAAGTATTTTCTATATCAAATTCATAATAGGTTTTGTTATTACAAGCAAAAGTGTGTTTATATCAATTTGTACTTTTTTTTAAATTTCAACTCAAGATTAGATTACAGCAATTGTAAATAAGTGTAAGTTATTATAATTTTCCAATATGCATCATAACTGTCCAAGGCACAGTTTATGAACAATGCACATACAGTGTATTTTAGAATGGATTGTTCTATAGCTTCAGTTTCAGCATTAGATTATCAAGATAAGATATAATTAGAAAATAAAGGAGGGTAGTTTTCAACTGGCACAATTACATCTTATAAAATTTATTGGATATCGTTTTGTACTGTCACAATCGTTGTTCAATGAAAGTGACACTTAGTAGCTGTATATTTAGATTTATCTGGAGTATCCCAGTGTATGCAGGTTAAATTGTTTTAATATGAGCATAAAATAACAATAAAATAAAGTACGCTGCTCTCCTATATAGTCATTATTCCCAAAACCTAATATGAAAGCTATAATAATGTTTAATAATATTAATTTTTATGCAACATCATCATTCTATGGATTATATACAATATTCAAGGTCATCTGAGCATAAGATATTCTCTATTTTTTAGACATACCTTTATAGTGAAATATTTTCAAGCACTTTTGACTAAGTAAAGTTATACATTGGACGTATATATCAACATTAAAACGTACTGTTTGCATTAGTATGCACTTTATGAAAAGTGTCCATTGACAACCATAACAAAATCATAAATTAGTGTATAATAAGTTTGAAACTAGCTTGATATTATAACCTCTACTGCCTTGCAAACTTTTTGTCAACTCTAATTATTAGCGCATTGTATGAATTTTATTATGGCTGTCAATGGACTCTTTTCAGTCTGTGATTTATTTTAAATTATGAATTGTTTATTAACTCTATGAGTTGTACTCTTTACATTTTAAGTTTAATGCAAGTTTAAAAAAATTTTAATTGCAGTCATCCAATCTAGACAGACTACATAATTGTTCTTTAAACTTTAAATGAGTGTGAATGCTTTATAATAGAATAACTAGCCATGTATTTGGCTAATATCCTGAACATCCTTGTTCAGGTAAGATCCCTGAACAACGGCTGTGTCGGAACCTCTGCTGTAGGCGGCCCCTCCCCCTTACCTCTATAACTGGAGACGGCAAGTCTGGCACCCAGAAACAACAAACATTTCCATTGTAACCTTTTAGTGTTTCATTCATCGTTACAATAATGCATACATTCCATCACTATCTATCCATTAGCTAGCACATCTCACTCTCTATATAAACAGACAATATCTGTTCACTCTTTGCCCTGTTCTAAAAGTAATATTTGTAACTGGAGACTTTGTCAATAACGGATTTCTTCACAAGTTGCTCCTTCGTAGCAGCTCCCATCTTGCTGGTAACTAGAGAGTCGTCGTCCAAGCTAGCCACCAATTAACTCAACCTCACTCAACCTCGGGTCAGCTTGGGCTTCGGTTATCAGCTGGATACTGGCGTCAACTGGTCGTGCCTTGGCTGTTGTGCTCTTCACCTTGGCCTGGACGCGGTCGGGTTGGCTGGAATTGTGTGCGGCAAAGCTTCTAGCTCAACTTATTTCTACTACCGCCGTAGACCTAGCCGTGCCAAGCAGTAATCTGTTCGCATGGTGTGATTCAACTGCCCTACTAGGTTGGCTAAGAAATCCACCGCCAAAGGGATCCGTATTTGTCCTCAACCGAGTTTTTGCTACTACTGACCTATTACCAGCATCCAAGTGGCGTTATGTTGCAACCGATGTCAATCCAGCAGATTTAGCTTCAAGAGGAGTGTTTCCTCAAGAATTGACTGAAAAGGAATTGTGGTGGAAAGGTCCACCATGGTTATCTGAATCATCAGTTTCTTGGCCTATAAGGACTGACATAGGTGATCCACCAATTGATGAAGACACACCAAAACCAGCTCCAGTACTTACTGTACAAGTCATGGAGGAACCAGATGAAATCAAATACTTTTCTTCCCTCTTTCGCCTGACCAAATTCAGAGCCTATGCAATACGATGGAAGCTAAAGGTCCAGCACAAGTCCAAATTACCTCCCACACTAACAGATCAAGAACTTCATTTAGCCAAAGTCCAGCTAATTATTCAGCATCAGCAGATTCATTTTGGATCAGAATTGCAACAACTTATTCACAACCAGCAGGTATCATTAAAGTCACCTATTAGCAGACTTGCTCCTTACCTGGATAAAGAGAGAATCATTAGAGTTGGTGGAAGATTGTGCAATGCAAAAATCAAAGAAGAAAGCAAGCATCCAATAATTCTCTGTAAAAACTCACATTTTGTCAACATATTGTTGAAAGATCTTCATAATCTACACCACCATGCCAGTGCAAGAGTCTTGATGGCACTGACAGCTGAAGAATTTTATATTTCTGGACTCAGATCACTTGCACGGAAGACTGTGCACGAATGTGTTCCCTGCCGTAGAACGAATGCTACTCCGTGTACTCAGCAAATGGGCCAATTACCTGCCGACAGAGTCTGCCCTGCCCCACCATTCCAGAATGTTGGACTAGACTATGCTGGTCCGCTGATTTTAAAGAGAGGCAATCCTAGAAAACCCACCAACCACAAAGCTTATGTAGCAGTGTTTGTTTGCGCCGTTACAAAGGCCATTCACCTGGAACTTGTCTTTGATTTATCGACTGAGGCTTTTTTAGCTGCGTTCAGAACATTTACTAATCGTCGAGGACTACCACACAATGTTTATAGTGACAATGGACGGAATTTTATCGGAGCACAACGTGAACTGCAAACAATTGTCGCTTCCAGGAAAGCCCAACAGATGATTAAAAAATACTCTCAACCAAGGCATATTAAATGGCATTTCATACCCGTTCAATCTCCTCATCAAGGTGGACTATGGGAAGCTGGAGTCAGAGAGATGAAAAGAATTCTTATCAGAATAATTGGTGGTCAAAAATTATATTTTGAAGACCTTGCCACCATTCTAACTGACATTCAAGCTACTCTAAATTCCAGACCAATGGTTCAGTTTGAAGCACACCAAGAGGATGGCTCATCAGCATTAACTCCTGGACATTTTCTTATTGGGCGTCCACTACTAGCTGCCCCAACTCCAGTGCAAGACCTTGATGGTAATATTACTGGATTACGTCGATGGAACCTAATTAAGAGACTCACTGCAAGCATTTGGTCAAAGTGGAAGGATGAATATTTGAAACTCCACCACGTAAGAAGCAAATGGAAGAGACGTGTATACCTAATCTCCAAGTAGGAGACATAGTTGGAGTTCTGGAATCGACTCTAAGTCATCGCCGTATACCTATTGCTGTAGTGGCACAAACTTACCCTGGATCAGATGGATTAGTTCGAGTTGTTGATGTTTTTGATGGCTACAGTACACTACGACGAGCCGTACAAAGATTAACTCTGCTGTTGAAAAATTCAGATTCCAATACTGACTCACAAAGCATTGCCACCAGTGGCTCTGGCTTCCTTGCCCCGGAGGATGTGCGGGCCTAACGCAACCTCAACGAACATTCAGAAGAAACTATACTACGCATGCACTTTATTTCTGTAAAGCCTCGCTGACCGCTCGCGGCCAGTCGCGGTTTATGCCCATGACTACAGTTGTTATAAGTATTGTATTCTTTCATTTTTAGTTCCCAGTTATAGTTCCTATAGTTTTGAAGTTATCAAACCAGTGAAGTTGTAGTTACCCACCCACCCTAGCTATCTGATTATTCGGACCTAAGCTAAGACCGAGTCCTCCACTCGGTACTCCAACGTCCACGAAAGTTACTGCCACAAGGTCGCCATCTCGACAGCGAGCCTTGTACCGGGCAGACGACAAGGGCAGCAAAGTCCTCCATTTTCGATCCCCTCACTGGCTACACAGCTAGGCCCGAACTTACAACTCGGGCTGCCCTTCCGAACTGCTGTAGTCAGTGCGAGCGAGATCAATGAGCTTTAACCAACAATTAAATGAAGTAAGGGCACAATATATCATTAGCTGCTCTCTTATCACAGTAATTATTAACACTACACATAATCCTATAATTATGTTTAATGATATCTTATTTGATGTATAATAATATATCGTGGTTTAATAATTTTTATCCGGAATGGTTTCCTACACTGATAGAGTGAAGAATCTGTAGTGCTCATAGGTTAAAAATCTTCATTGCTGATAGGGTGAACTCTTTGTAGTGTATGTATAAGGCAAGAGGTCACTCTAACGATCATTCCAATATTACTCCTTTTTTGATTGTAAAGGACTAAATTGAACTGAGTTAAATTCATTGTTCCTGTGTTGCTGTTATTGAAACTCTGATTGAAGCAAATGTATTACTCATATTCATACAAATTCATACAATTTTCTGGATAGAAATATTGTGTGTGGAGTAGGAAAGTAAGGATACAATAAAATAATGATGTTACCTTATAAATTTAGACAACATTCTTATAGTACTTCGTGATCAATGTAAAAAAGAAATTTGTAATACTGAAGGCAGCAATATTGCATCACGTGTATAATTTTATAAATAAGCATGACTATGTTATGTTTTTATATCATCTCATCATCATCCAAGATTATTATTAATTGAGGTCATGCTACAACTCCCACAATATCTTAGTTATAAATGCAGGCGTGTATCAGGTGATTTATATTGATGTAGGTAAGTGAAGGGTCACTCTCCAAGCACATGCAAAGCTGTGATTGACCACACTGGTAACCTCCGCATACAAGTTCCGAATACTCAGTTCACTGAATCGAAGAAAAAATCTAGGGATTTTGCATTGAATAAAAATTGTGTAATTGATTATATAAATGACTGATACAATACGTATAATGACATTTAATGACATCTTTAGTTTTGGCTAGGCTATCTTTAATGTCATGAATTCATGAACACACATAACAAGTGTACAAGTTATTAGTCAAGTTTACTTCCTCATGAAATTAATTCTTCCCTTTTTTGAGAATCTCTATTGTTTAACTGTAACTAGTACTGTGAATGAACGAAGTAGTTGGTAAATTAGTAATCATTAAATTAGCTATTCGTTGTTCATATATATAGGTATATCTCTGAATCAGTAGAGTTTCGTAATTTCAGTCAATTGTGATATAAATTAAAAATGATTGTTTAAACTATAGCACTTATAATGACATCCCATACAGGATTGATTCCAATTATGTAAGCAAGTTATAGTAATGATCGTCTTCAAAACAGTGCAAACTAGCTTGGCCGTCAGACTTATAAAACTTCTCTTACAATTTCCTGACATTATCATTCAATAAGTCCAATAATTCATTCAAAAAGTGGATTATGTAAGTCCATTTCTATAGTTTATTCATTCACAAGCATATTTAATGTAAATTTGTTGCTTTATCCTTTATATTATTTCACTCAGTTACATATACTTTTTCAATCAATATAACATATTGTGGTGTTCTACCTGGTAAATAATTATGTAAGGTTACATTATCCACTTCCTCAAACAATTATCTTAAATAGGAAAACTATTTTAATGCATGCTTTTGAAGTGTAACTTAAAAGATTTTATTGAGCAGATCATATTACTAGATATGTACTGGCTATTGCTTGTTGAGATTTGTCCTTGTAGTACTTTTTTTGCTGATCTGTACCAAGTGAACAGGACTAGCACTCTGTGTTACTCTGATATAGCTGAGTTTGTATGCTCCCAACAGTCACCATTCGTATCATGGACAGTCACTAGTATCAGTAGTAGCCATAGCTCTCTAGTATTAAGTTTCCATGCAGTGTTTGCTCCATAAGAGAGGATGAAATCTACTAGACTAGATACTACTGTTGTAAGAGTTCAACTAATTCATGGTAATTCATCCTTCATTCTGAGCAGCCTGACTATTAAAGCTACACTTTCTGCCACTATAAAATGCAATGATGACATCCTCACTTATTACCCACTCGATAGTAAGTAAAATGATGAGTTGGAAAAAATACCAAATAAGAATTCATATTACTTACATGATCAGTATTTCACATGCTGGTTTTTCACAACCAGTTTTTATTTTGATTATGTACGAAATTAACCTTGAGAAATCATAGATAAGATATTTTATGTTTATTAAATTCATTACTGTAAAAGTAGAAACTTTTTTTGTGATCAGTCTTTGAGTGCAAGTTGAAGATATTTATTGTATTATTAAGCGAGTATTTTAAGCTCCTATTGTACGGGACCATCACAATTGCAAGCATTGCCTTATTGAGATAATAATTATATGTATTGAAGAACTCATAATTGAATCATGAAATATTATGTTAGAATAATATGTATTTAAAAAAATAATAACATGATGACTACAACATAGCTCTATGATTTTATTTTTTAAAATATTGGAATAAGTAGCTAATTTTAATATTATATCACAATTTGTTGTATACACCAAAATGTAAATTGTCAAGGTAAAACTGTAGTTTGGTTGCAATATGGAGCTAAAGTTATTGCTATACATTTCAGCATATATCCCAGATAGATTTACTTTCAAGAAACAGCTCTTGTTAAAACAAGCTCAAAGTGTTAGATCACTTTACATAATATCTGCTAGTTGAAGTTTGAAATAGTAAACAGATGATGTGCATCCAAGAACTATCAATATATTATAACATTCTAAACTTATGATACAATAATAACTAGTTAAATAAAAATTATCTCAAATAATTCAATTTTCTGAATATTAAATTGAAATAAATACACTAAAGAAAGAAATAAAAACTAGAATGTAATTTTCTAATTATGATATAGCTATTTCTATTAATTTTTCAAGATTATAAAACCCATAATTAAACATACATTTATACAAAATAATTTGGCATATGTTTGAAATATTGTTTATAGCTAAATTTCAGTACTAATACATTACACATGAAACTTAATGCACAGAAAATTGCTCCACAAGTACATACCAGATAGTAGAACAACAATGTATGTATATATATTTGTAACAATCATCTAATGCTATTATAATCAATAATTGCTTGGAAAAACAGGAAGTGAGTGTAATACTATAGGTAGGCTTTTATAGATGAAATAAGGTTAGACTTAGCTTTAAACGCAAAGTGATAATGTACTATTTTTATACAGTAGCTTTAAGTTTGTCAGTTTGTGTAGCTGATTTGTATCAAGTAAACAAAACTAGAACACAGTGCTATGATGATGTAGCTGAGTTCATTTGCTCCCAGCATGACTCTTTATTGACATGGACTGTTACAAGTATTACAAGTGGTGAAAGATCAGCTACTTTAAGCTTCAATTCTCAATTTAATGTAACATAAACATAAAAGACATTTACTCTAAATATATGACACATACAACAGGATACCAGTTAGTTGTATATTGTAATGAAATGGATAATTGACAGGATACCAGTTAGTTGTATATTGTAATGAAATGGATAAATAGACTTATACAGCTTAATATTGGAATCAATATCTTATGTACCATTGCATTAGGCATTGTTGCAACATTAATATTTTCATTTATTTAATCATTACATTATATAAAAAATGGCAGTGTCCAGTTTTGTTCCTTCAGATCTTTTTCTAAGCCCAACTACAAGCGGGTCCTCCAGTTATAGAGTAACATGGACACCATCCTACTACAATACTTCAAGATACATGATAACAGTTTATCCTCCTGAATCCTACACACAGGAAGATCTCCTCATCCACAACACTGATAACAGTACAGTACACAACGTCACTATAGCACTCAATGACTGCCCACACAGGATATATTCTACTTTTTTATTAGGTACTAATATTAAAGTTAAAAACAAATGTACTTTATGCTGCTTAATATTAATTTTAATATAAATATACCTTTTATCTACTTAGTATCATATTCATTAATAACTATTTTTACTGTATATGTGGAAATGATTTAGAGTGTAGTCTTGTAAACTCTCCTACTATACTACTATATAATATCACCAATAGTAAAGGAATGACTGTACATTTATCACATGATAATACAATTGTACAATGTGAAAATAATTCGTGGGAAATAGTTTTCTGGAATGATACTCTTGCTACAACATCCACTACCAGTAAGTCATTGAAGTTAGTATACACAAATTATTGTGTCTAAAGTTACACTTTTAATGATTCCTAAACTGATTTACTTTCACTGTGGACGTTTTATTTTGGTATTAAAGGTTAGACTATTTGTTTAGTAAGATTGTAATCAATTAGCTAGGGCTAAACATAGAATTTATATTCTGGATTTTTGATCGAATTAAAAAATTTGCACCAGATACATTGAATATAGCATATAATTTAAACTAAACAAGCACATAAGTTAAACTAAAATATAAATGGATATTATTCTTTTGTAGCCAATATAATACACTTGAGGATGAGATATAGCTATATGACAATGTGTGTACTTCAGGTATTACATTTTCAAATGCTTCTGATGTACTGCAGTCTGATGACCAGGATGCTCTGAGCTTGTGTGAACAATGCAAAAATGAAGTGCTAAATACATGTTCTAGCAACATGCTTTCAATAATACTGAGTGTTGCTGTGACATGTCTTCTGACCATCATTATTCATGTCATAATAATAGTAGTATTTACAATCACAATGAAGAGGAAAAGTAATCTGAATTTCATGTAATATTATTATCTAACAATTACCATACCGTATTATATACTTTTCAATGTAGGTAAAGTTAAGAATCAAGTGTCTAGGTAAGATTTTATAGTATTCTATATAATAACATGAGAATTATTATAATTGATGTGTAATAAATTACATTTTTCATTTAGTTTTACTGAACACAGTGGCCTTACAAAGGTAGTGAGAGAAGATTATAATATATTATTATGTGTCAGCTAAATGGTCTTCTTTAGTAATTTATAATTTCTAGGAATCTTCCCTATCCAAGCACTCACGGATAGTGACGAGCCAGGTATGATATGATAGTGTGAACAGGAGATAGTGGTATTTTTACAGCTAATGATTATTGAATGGTTGTGTAATGCTGTTAAAAATATTTTTTGTCGATAGGCACAACTACGATAGCAATACATTATTTTACAAAAAATGTAGAGGGAGACTGTATTTTTAAGGCATTTGACTGATAATTTGGTTACTAATTATATAATGTTTATAAATTAACTGATTATTATTATATATATATATTTTTTTACCTCGGGGAACAAAAACTATAATATATTGAACAATATTTAAATCGTTTTTTAATGACAAGATAAATTACTATCAGGTTGTATTATTATTGAATACTGATATTATAATATTTTTTATAGAATGCTGCATATTCCACTGTTCAGGTCAATATGGAAAAGGTACATCATAATCTAAACATTTAATGAATGTATCTAGTCCTTTTTGATAATGTTAGATAATTTTATACAGTTCTAATAAAGTGCAAAAAGTATTGAATATTGATTCATGCTAACATTTGTAAATTTAGAGGGAAAATGTTGCTGACAATCGTTTGAATGCCAATGACTCAGATAACAATGGTAAGCCATTGACTCAGATTGTAATGCTTCACTTATTTCAGCTACTGAATTCACTTTTTCTCAGATATGTATGAGACGAATAACAACTGATGAAAACGAAGTCCTCAAAGATTGACATGATATTTACAAACCATAATAAAACATTTCTCATAAATATAATATTTTATTATTTTATATTCACTCTCAATTTCTGACTCATGATGCACATTGAAAATACCACCTATTGTTTTAGTGATGTAACGTAGAACCATTTTTGTGATCAGTATTCGAGAGCTACGATGATGTTGTATACTCATGTTTTGTTATAGGTGCTGCAAATTGAGGATGTTTATTGTATTTTTAAGCAAGTAATTAAGCTCCTATTGTGTGGGACCACCATCACAATGTAAGGATTGCTTTATAGAAATATATGTATTGAAGAACTCATATCTGAATCATGAAATATTGTGTTAGAATATGTATTAAAAAATAAGTAATAACATGATGACTACAACATAGCTCTCTGATTTATTTTCAAAATAATGGATTCAAGTAGCTAATTTTAATATTTTATGCAACTTGTTTTATACACCAAAATGTAAATTGCGATAAGACTGTAAGTTCGGGTGCAATATGGAGCTAAAGTTGTTGCTAAACATTTCAGCAGATATCCCAGACAGATTTACTTTCAAGAAAGTATTCACTATTTCAAATTCTAAAGAGCTCTTGTTATTGCAAGCTCAAAGTGTTTTCATAAACTTATACGTTATTATTTGATTTGAGTTTATGCACCACATGTTTGACTAATTATTCCTGTACACAAATTTTGGAATAGGTAGTTCTATAGTTTCATTTTCAGCATTTCAGTACACAAATAAGATAAATTAGATATTTTTTAAGGAATAATTGCAAAAGGAACTATCTCATACTGTTGGTACTTAAGTAATTGAAAAATACTAAGTTAACACACAGTATAGCTATATAGCTTTTGTTTTAATTAGAGGGAATGTATAGTACTGGAAGGAGTACTTATATTGTCAGATTATATTTTATTAGAGCATTGCAGTATTACGTAATTTACAAAATGTATCTTAATGTGAGCGTAAAACAAAATCCCAGTTAGATGCAACAAAATATTCAGTGACATCACAATATCAATTGCTGCTCTCCTAAGAAAGGTCATATATAAATACATAAGCCAATAATGTGCATAAATTGTAATATTAGTTCATTTCATTCCATGATGTTTATACATGATGCTATGCGAACATAAAATTTGCTTTATTTATCTACTAATTTTGATTGTGACATGTTGTAATGCACTCATATTAAGAGAATTTTATGCTCTTTGTAAATGGTAGCTAAATACTAGATATTTCTCTAGCTACCAGGGCCAAACCAGATGCAAATCACTATTTAGACAAGTATAAACTCATAATATTTCGGCTTTGTTAGCCTTCTAGTGAGGATGAGAGTGACTTGAAGGAAAATAAAAATTAAATAAGACTAAACCAATGACTAGAGATCATATGACTAGGGTTGCATGAAACAGTGTTCTTAATATATGTGTTGAATGTGGGGCAGAGCCCCTATTGACATTGATTGCAGAGAAATAAGTTCAATAATATTGATTAAAAAAGCTTGTTGTATAAGTTTTTTTCCATAGGTTACTCATTCACAAATAATCTTTAATTTTTTTTGGTCTTTGATAATTCATTACTCTTAAATCTTACTATTTTAATCCTCTTCTAACAGCTACATATAATTTCAATAAATATAATTACATTGCAGTGCTCTACCTAGTAAATCATTGTAAGGTTAAATTTTTCCACTTCCTGAATCAAATATCTCAAGTAGGAAATTTGTGTTTTGAATGCATGCTTTTTTTTATTGTTAGCTTAAAGATTCTATTGAGCATATCATGTTACTAGACATGTTCAGGCTTTGGCTTGTTGTGATCTGTCCTTGTAGTAATTGTTTTGCTGCTCTGTACCAAGTGAACAGGACTAGGACTCTGTGTTACTCTGATGTAGCTGAGTTTATATGCTACCGGCAAGTACCATTCGTATCATGGACAGTCACTAGTATCAGTAGTAGACACAGATCTCCAGTTTTAAGTTTCCATGCAGTGTTTGCTCCGGAAGACAGGATGAAATCTACTAGACTAGACACTACCATTGCAAGAGCTCAACTAATTCATGGTAATTCATCCTTCACTCTGAGCAGCCTGACTATTGAAGCTACACTTTCTGCTACTATAGACTGTGAAGATGACACTCTCACTTATTACCCACTCGATAGTGAGTAAAGTGATGAGTTGGAAAAAATACCAAATAATAGTTCATCTCACTTACATGATCAGTATTTCACAAGCTGGTTTATCACAACCAGTTTTTTTTTAATTATGTACAGAATATACCTTGAGAAATCATGAGAATCAATTTATTGATAGCTATTAGGAGGACTGAAAAAAAATTGTGAATTGTTTAACTTGTCATAATACTTAACACAGTTAGAAAATTATTATACAATTTCATTACAGTGAGCACATTATATAATACAGTGAGTGCAAGTATCAATTATATAGAATAATGGTAACTAGCTACTTCTAAAATACAATATTAAAAAAATGTTGTACTAAATCACCAGAATGTTTTGATAAAAGCTGTCAACATAATTGTTAAAGTGGCTTAATTGTATATCATAATTTATAGAGTCCAGTGTGGAGCTATCGGAAATTATTTTAACCCCAATTACGAGCGGTTCCTCCAGTTATAGAGTAACATGGACACCATCCTACTACAATACTTCAAGATACATGATAACAGTTTATCCTCCTGAATCCTACACACAGGAAGATCTCATCATCCACAACACTGATAACAGTACAGTACACAACATCACTATAGCACTCAATGACTGCCCACACAGGATATATTCTACTTTTTTATTAGGTAAGTTTCAAAATGCATGCAAATGTGATTGTTCATATATTTATTGTTTTTTTTTAAATAAACTATAGTATTTGGTGTTGAGATAATTCAAACATAACTATGTTGAAGTTTAAAGATTGAATGTTGTATTTTTAAATATTATTTAATAATAATTACACTACTAATGAATATAAATGACTAAATATTTATATATTCATTTAGAATGTCAGCTGATAAAAGCATCTACAATACTATTCTATAGCATTACAAGCAGTAGCCAAATGACAGTACATTTATCATATAATAATATGATTATACAATGCATAAACAGAATTTGGGGAATAGACTTCTGGGATGAAACACAAACAACATCAATTACCAGTAAGTAGTAGAAATAAGCAAAAGCTAATAAAGGTAGCAAAATGTACTTTTTGTGATTTCTTTACATTTTGTATTTATCTATAGGACTATTATTACGCTATCGAAGTCTAACATTTAATAAAGTTGTATATACATGGTTTGGCGAAAATAATAATTCATACTCATAATGTATTTTTTTGCTACTAAAAACAGCAAGAAATACATGTTTCCAATTTTATTGCGGATTTTTATCAATATATATACACACATAATATATAATATGTATTATATTTTCAGATGCTCCCCTGACTATCAATGATAAATTTGAAACACTTAATTGTACAATTCAGTCTGATGTCCAGGAATGTCTGAGTATGTATGAACAATGCAAAAATGAAGTACTAAATACACGTTCTAGCCCATCACTCTTAACAATACTGAGTGTTGCTGTGACATGTCTTCTGACCATCATTATTCATGTCATAATAATAGTAGTATTTACAATCACAATGAAGAGGAAAAGTAAGCAGAAGTTCATGTAATATTATAATATAACAATTATGATTTTTTAATTCAGGCAAAGTTAAGATGAATCAACAATCACAGTAAGATTTCATGATAATCAATACAGTAATATTACAATATCATTTATCAGTATATTTTTTCTTTCAGGTTTGCTGAACACAGTGGCAATAAAAAGGTTGTAAGCATAGGGCAAATAATTAAATTTTTTATAATTGTTTTCATTAGCAAAAACAATTATATTCAATATTTTAGGAATTCTCCCTATTGAAACATTCACAGATATTAACAAGCAAGGTATGATATCAAGTCGCATTGATAGGAAGTAATGTACTTCTAGTGCTAAAAATGGTACAATAGTTATATTATGTGTTGCTAAAATTTTCGTGTTGTAGAAGAAATAGACATTTGACTGATATAATGTTGAATGGCTGTTAGTAATTTTTATTCCAATTTATTATTATTTCAGGTAACAAAATCTATATTATATTGAGCATTATATATAGGTTTATATTGCTTACAAGACATATAGCTATCAGGTTATACTGTTATTAAATGAAGATATTGTAATTGCAAATTTTCTATATTCATAGAATGCTGCATATGCCACCATTGAGGTTAACAGGCAAAAGGTAAACAAGTGACACTGAAATAAATTAATTTGGTAGTAGTTAAGGTACAGTTAAAAAATTTAATTTGTGCAATTCTATTTAAGTGTAAACATAATAATATTGACTTATGATTTAAGCTAATTATCCAACATTTCTAAATATAGAGGAAAATTGCAGCTGATAATCATTTGATTGTAAATGACTTCAAAAATGATGGTAAGCTATTGACTCAGATTGTAATACTTTATCAATATTCAGCTACTGAATTCATTTCTTTCTCAGATATGTATGAGACTATTAATAACTGAAGATTAAAATTCATCATCAAGGACAGTGTTATACATCATAATAACTATAGTAATAGCTATGTTGAATCTCAATGTCTAGTTCACGTCATTCATTTAAATTTTAGTTTAATTTTGGCTATTTGGTTAATTTTTATACAAATTATAGTTTCATCAAAGATAATTTTAAAGGATTAAACTATAAATAAAGTATGATATAAGTTACTATTATAAATAACTACAATATTTCATTGTTAACACTGTTTCTTAATATTGTTACGAGTAAATTTTTGAACATAGCTTTACTTTCATGAAGTATATTCTATTTCAAATTCATAATAGCTCTTGTTATATTACAAGTAAAATGTGTGTTTATATCATTTTGTACTTATTGCATTGATTTCAACTCAAGATTAGATTAGAGCAATTGTAAATATCTGTGATATTTAATTTTCCATTCTACATTAGAAAACTGTCCACCACACATAACAATGCACATGCATCTATAGCTTCAGTTTCAGCATTAGATTATCAAGATAATATATTATTAGAATAATAAAGGATAGTTTTGAACTGGTACAATAACATCTTATTTTAAATACATTTGATATTGTTTCGTACTGTCACAATTATTTAAATGAGAGTGAACACTTATTAGTAAAGGAAGTAAATATATATGAGCATAAAACAACGATAAAATGAAGTAAAGGCACATAAGTAGCTCTCCTATAGCAGTTGTTATTCCAAATTCATAATCCAATAGCTATAATATTTTCATTTTAAGCCATGGTTTGAAAAACATGGCCCAATGCAACTGTTAAGGATCATTAAGGAATAAATTGGTAATATTATCAATACATTAATTCAATTCAAAATTCCAAGTGTTCAAGCAATGATAGCATAAATACATCATTCACTATGGCTAAGTAATCAAATTTTTGAATTTGTAAGAGCTAGCTGATGCTATGAATGAAGTTGTTATGGACCAATTTCAGCACCCATAAATTTTGCCGTTGAAAGCTAGACAACTTAAGTAATATTATCCTATGCTATGCCAGTTGGCTCCAGAAGAAAAATCACATGACATTTCCACCTTCTTATCTGCTCTAGTCACTCTTGGTATTGATTGTAACGATATAAGGTATACTCTTTACTTATTAATTAAAATATTGTCTTAATGAAATATCTTTGATATTTGATTCATGAAAAATATGTTCAATTTGTAAAAACAAACAAACAACCTTTACTTATTTTTAAGTTATAAAATTTTATTCAGACTATTAAATTTGTGGACGTATCAATTCATAATTATAATACCATTATTCTTACAACAAGGTCTGTTTCAACTGAACTAGTAAATTACAATTACTAGTTTTTATCCTGAACTAAACAACATTTGCTGTTGTAACTATTTTTGTCAAATTAGATTAACAAATAGTTAAGAATATTATTTTGAAATTAGATTATGTATGTATATTATAGTTAATGTTTGCTTGCATTTATTAATAATCTGTAAAGTTGATTATAACTTCCATTGTTATGACCTGTACCTATCCTCAGTTTTATGAAATAGTTCATGGCTGGCCTGAAGCAAGACAAAAACTTGAACAGGAAATGAGGTCATATAGCTACTAATTACTTAAACTAGGTATTTCTGTTTTTGGTTATAATATTCTCAATAGAAACATGCTGCGTCTGTTGTGGTTTCTTGTCTTCCTCCTAAGTTCATACTATCTAAGAATATGTGTAGCTGATTTCTATCAAGTGAATCAAGCAAGGACTCTGTGTTACTCTGATGTAGCTGAGTTTGTATGCTCTCAATCTGACACACGGATCATCTGGACCATTACCAGTAGCAGCAGTGGTATGTCAGATCAAATATCATTCCACACATTATTTGATTCAGTGAGAATGAAGAATGGAAC